>Ga0222633_1000800_pt1 | contig 22309 bp, 20 predicted proteins | sample AntAcemetageno48_FD_179816 | JGI IMG/M metagenome (GOLD analysis project Ga0222633, IMG submission 179816) | Saline water microbial communities from Ace Lake, Antarctica - #48 | ecosystem: Environmental > Aquatic > Non-marine Saline and Alkaline > Saline | place: Antarctica: Ace Lake | collected...
GCGCTGTAAAACGCTCCGGCACCACCACCGGCTAACATCATGGCAAACATTTTGGCTTCCCAGGGCGCTTGGAAAACCGGTTCGTTCGGTTCCCGCTCGACCGCACCAAAGCCATGCTTGCCACCTAGATCGTGTATACCGTCCACTGCAGAACCTCGTTATGCGCTTGATGCCTCATCATAACGAGTCAAACCTGCGTCAGGAAAGGCTTAACTAATTTCTCGAGTCGACCTAAAACGGATGTCCGGCCAGCGCTCTTGCGTAAGAGCAAGATTCACCCTGGATGGGGCGAGATAGGTGAGATGTCCAGCACCATCCATAGCGAGATTGGTTTCTGCTTTGCGCTTGAAGTCCGACAGCATTTTTGGATCGTCACATTCTATCCATCTGGCTGTTGTTGTACCCACGGGCTGATATACACATTCAACCTTGTACTCATCCCTGAGCCGAAACACGACGACATCAAACTGCAAAATACCAATCGCACCTAGGATGAGGTCGTTATTTGCCAGCGGCATGAAAACCTGTGTCGCGCCCTCCTCGGATAGCTGGGTTAATCCCTGCCGAAGTTGCTTGGTCTTGAGCGGGTCCTTAATTTGCACACGGCGAAACATCTCTGGAGCAAAGTGCGGAATGCCGAGAAAACGAAATTCTTCGCCTTCAGTAAAGGTATCTCCAATTTGAATCGTGCCGTGATTATGCAGGCCGATAATGTCACCAGAGATCGCGCTTTCTGCCTGGGTACGCTCTCCGGCAAGAAAGGTCACGGCATCACTAATGCGAATATCCTTACCATTACGCACATGGCGCATCTTCATACCCTGCTCGTACCTACCGGAACATACTCTTAAGAACGCCACTCGGTCACGGTGTTTTGGGTCCATGTTGGCTTGAATCTTAAAAACAAAACCAGAAAACTTCTCTTCTCTAGCGCTGACAGACCGCGAATCAGAATCTCGATCCAGCGGCGCTGGTGCGTACTCGACAAAGCCGTCGAGCATTTCCATGACACCGAAATTACGTAATGCCGTGCCGAAATAGACAGGCGTCATCTTGCCTTCACGGTACAATTGAAGATCAAACTTATGACTTGCACCGCGCACCAGCTCTACCTCGTCAGTAAACTCATCAGCAAGGTCGCCAAGTAATTCTCTCGCTGCATCATTATCGAGACCTTTAATCACTTCGGTTTCGGACAACACTTCGCCCTTGCCCGGTTTGAAGACATGGATTTCGTCGGTATAAAGATTATAGACACCCTTAAATCGTTGTCCCATTCCAATGGGCCAGGTGATCGGCGCACACTGAATGCCCAACACGTTCTCGACTTCATCCATCACTTCAATGGGATCACGGGTTTCCCGGTCGAGCTTGTTGACAAAAGTTAGGATCGGCGTATCACGCAGACGACAAACATCCATTAACTTAATGGTTCGCTCCTCTACACCCTTAGCCCCATCAATCACCATCAATACAGAATCAACCGCTGTCAGGGTTCGATAAGTGTCTTCAGAGAAGTCCTCGTGGCCTGGTGTGTCGAGCAGATTGACGGTACAACCTTTATAGGGAAACTGCATAACAGAAGTCGTGACGGAGATACCCCGCTGCTTTTCCATTTCCATCCAGTCCGAGGTGGCATAACGATCGGACTTCTTGCTCTTCACGGTTCCTGCCATTTGAATGGCTCGTCCGAACAACAGCAGTTTTTCCGTGATCGTCGTTTTACCGGCATCCGGGTGGGAAATAATGGCGAAAGTACGTCGCTGATCAACTTCTTCGATGATGGACATGACAGGGGGCTAAAGCGGAAAGAGCGGCAGTATACACGAGTTACGGGGATGATCTGTTAGGAGTCGAATTCCAATACAAACACCAGAGCATCCTCACGACCGTCGTTGCCGGGATAGTAGCCTCGACGCACCCCGACCTGGGTGAATCCCAACGATAAATAGAGCCCACAAGCGGCCTTGTTAGAGGGCCTAACTTCCAAAAAGACACAACCGGCACCCTTACTCTTTGCACACTTTGTCATGTGCTGAACCAAAATTCGCCCAAGCCCATCACCTTGATACTCCGGTGCAATACAAACGTTAAGCAGGTGGGATTCACCAGCTGCTACCGACAAGATGCCATGACCGAGAGTTTTTTCTGCCCTCTTAACCAACCAACATTCATTTCCGGTACGAAGACAGTCCTGAAAGGCGCCCTCGGTCCAAGGGTGTGAATAGCTGAGACGCTCGTTTTTAAAGACCTGTGGCAGGTCACCATAGGACATCGGTAAAATACAGAAATCGAGCTCGACACTACTCACCTTGCAGTGCTCCGCGCAGACCCTTCAGTGCTTGCCAGAGCGCTTTCCGCTCTCGAGTTTCTCGAAAGAAATGCTCTATTTCTGGCAGCGCCCATAGGGTTTTGCCTGAGAGTCTGGTGCTTTGATAGGCTGGCAGAGGCTGATTATGGATGAGCTCGGTAGCCTCGTCTCCAAAGGCTAAAATCCTCTCTGCAACTTGCCCCAGACTTTGTTGCAGAACTTGTCTTGCTTCGTCTTTTGATTGGGAAATGTGGGCTGACTTCACCATAGGCCACCGGAAGTCGGTCACATTGGCTTTAGACTTATTGCTGCTGAGCGCAAAATACAAACTAGAGAGAAAGCGCTGATGATGGTCCGGCTGGTGAGCAAGATCCGCCGAATAGACAGATGCCATCGTCAACCCTGGGAAGTTCGCAAACACCAGCAAAAAACTAGGACCCACTGCAATGGTCGGTGTGGAGCTGATCTTCGCTGGTCTGATATCGCCCGTTACATTTTGTTGAGCACTGTCCAGCGATTGCTTGGCACGTACCAGACTCGATGAGCCGCTCAACCTTGCCTCTTGATGCGCAATAGAGGCCTGCACAACCGCCGGCTGCTGCACTTCTGCGGCCGTTTCGGCTTTGCGAGGCGAGCGACGACGCCAAACATCGATGCCCATTAACTCCAAATACTGGCGACTGTTCATAAGGGCAAGATGACCCGTTTTCGATCGATTTTCAAGAGAGCGCACTGTCAGGCGCACTGTCAGGCGCACTGTCAGGATTGTGCCAGCGCATCAATGACTCTTGCATTAATGATGCTACCAGCTCGCCATCAGCAGTAAACATCATGCCACGGTTATAGCCCCGTGCAGCCGACGATTGCGGGGCATCGAGGGCATATAGCAACCACTGATCAAGCCTAACTGGAGCATGAAACCACATGGCATGATCGAGACTGGCACTCTGCAAATCCTTTCGATCAAAATTGCCTCGATGAGGCAACCGAGACGTCGATAACAATGCATCATCAGACTGGTAGGTTAATAAGGCTGCGTGCAGCAGTCGGTCGTCATTCGGAATAGATCCATTGGCTCGAAACCAACTATGCTGATAAGGCGCCAGGGGTTTATTTTCCATGATCGCTTTATATTCAACGAGATGAGTAATGAAATGGTCCTGGCGCATCGCCTCGCTAATAACCTCATCGGCTGGGGGTACTAAAACTGGCATTGGACTCTGATGAGAAAGCCCCTCCTCCTCGAGCTGGAAGGATGCATCCATGCTAAAGATGGCTTTACCATGCTGAATCGCGGCAATGCGGCGGGTGGTAAAAGACTTGCCATCCCTAATTCGATCAACGGAAAAGATAACCGGCACTCGAGCATCACCGGAACGCATAAAATAACCATGTAATGAGTGAGGTGGCCGATCGGCATCGACCGTGCGACCTGCCGCGATCAACGCCTGGGCCATAATTTGGCCTCCATAGAGACGTCCGGTGCGCCCTTCAGGGTGAAAGCCACGAAACAGGTTGGCTTCTATCTGCTCAATATCCAATATGTCGATTAGCTCAGCCAAACGGGCGTGCACGAGGGTAACTCCTAGTGTGAAGGGTGCAATGGACTGTCAGCGACCCTACATTGCGGTCTATCGCTGATCAAAAATGGATCTTTACTCAAACGCGAAGGCGACACAACCTTGTTGGAACTGAGTTTTTTTGCTCCCCAGTCAGTTTTGGAGCAAGCCAGACGTGCAGGTATCAAGTTTAGGCTCTAAAGAGGACGCTTTACCCTCTGAGATTGCAGAGCAGTGGGCGATCCAGGTCATTTGTCACGCCAGCCTCGATGGCCTGCTGATCGGCGTCGCCAAAGGACAACTAGGGAATCTCTGCTTTATAGCAATATTGCGGCACAAGTACCCTGACGTTTATACGAAGGGGCTAATAATGGAGCAAAAGTCTTTTTCGGATCTTGAGTATGAGCATAAGAAGCGAAAAACGCGGCGTGAGTTGTTTCTTGAAGGACTACCCAATTTACAAGATTTAGGCAAACTCCTGATCAGCGAAAATGTCGAAGAAATGATCGCCATACCTCTACTCCGTGATGCCATCGCTCACTGCGAAGGTGTCTCGGGTTTCGTTTATCGAGACTTATTTGCGGAAATCCTCACCGCCGAGGAAGAGCACGTCGACTGGCTAGAAACCCAGATATCACTGATCGATAAGATTGGTTTGCAAAACTACATACAATCCCAAATGAGTTGAGCGGAGTTAAATTGATCACACCGACGCTGCCATTGTCGACAGGATGGGCCGCCGTCGAGGACTAAGAACCAATACGCTCGAGGCAGTGAGTTCAAGATTCATCATCACTCTCAAATAATGACTTTGGAAATTCCTCGGTGATTAATATGGCAGGCGTGCCGTTCAAACTCACGCGATAGGTTCGATGCACATCAAACTCTGACATCAAACCGCCCATGGCCACCTTAAGCACCTCGCGGAAGCTTCCACGAGCGGAGTTTCGCAGAATCACACCGATGCCGACATGTTCATCGACAAGTTGCTCAAACAAACTATCACCGATTGCTCGCTTGTTCAGAATCGATGTTGCTGAGGCATAGCGGGTCCGGCTGGTTTCACCGAGCAGATCTACCTGTCGAAAGTAGCAATCATCACCAGCGACCATATGCAGCGCTGCTATCGGCCTGTCCAGGCGCATCGGTTCCTGACGGGTGGTGGATATTCGAATCACTTCATCAAAGTAAGCTTCAAGCGCCATCGTCACCGTGCCGTCCGCAACCAGTAACGCTCGAAGAAATGGCGGCAGCAAACCCAGTGCACTTAGAGCGTGGCTGGCAAATCCAGGTTCAATGCTGGTCGTCGGAAGCTCCGCCATAGCATCAAAAAATCGGGAAGTTTTGGTTACCTGCAAAAGATTTTCCTACTCATCAACAGGGGCTATTTTACGCGACAATGGACAGAATCACCTGCTAGTCTTCGCGTCCTTATAGGAATCCCACGGCAACAGATTGAAACCACCACTGTATTACGGCTGGAAGATAGTCGGCATCGCATTTTTTGTCGACTTTATCGCTGTTGGTTTCTTTTTCTATTCTTACGGTGTGTTCTTCAAGGCACTGGCCATTGAATTTGGTGGTTCTCGGCTAGATGTTTCCATCGGCATCACACTCGTAAACGTCGTGGCGGCCATCATAGCTCCAACGATCGGGCGGGCGCTAGATCGGTACCCGATCAAGAATGTGATTCTGTTCGGTTGCGCCAATATGACCATCGGCTTTTTGTTGTTGTCGCTTATCCAGGCACAGTGGCAACTGTATCTTATACTCGCCACGTTTATTGCCGTCGGCTCCGCCGCCATGGGCGGACTTTCAACCGCCAAACTCGTCACTAACTGGTTTATCACCAGGCGCGGCACTGCGCTAGGCATTGCAACCATGGGGATCTCGCTGTCCGGCGTTGCGATGCCGCTCATCTCCGCAGTTCTGATCGAGTCTTTCGGCTGGCGTATCGGCTTTATTGTATACGGTGTGTTCACCCTCGTGCTGGTTCTACCGATTGTCCTACGTTATGTCATTGATACACCTGACCACCTTGGGCTGCTACCCGACAACAAACCTAAAAGCACGCTGCATATCCCCACACCAGAGGTGCAATGGCGCACTCGACAGGCCTTAAGTAATCGAAATTTCTGGTTGATAGTGATCACTTTCGGCATGCTGTTTTGCTGCATGAGCGCCACTCTCACCCATATGGTGCCCAGAGTGACGGATATGGGTTTCAGTCTGACGCAAGCTGCTCCGATCTTATCTTTTGGCGCTGCCACCGGAGTCATCGGCAAGGTCATCTATGGTTGGATTACCGATCACTACAATGCCAAGTGGGCCATCTGGGCAGCCATCGCATCACAATTCGTCGGCCAAATTATGTTGTTAGACGCGAACACCTACACCGAGCTGGCGATTGGTAGCGCTATATTTGGTTTCGGCATGGGTGGCATCGTGCCGATCCACGGTTCAATCGTTTCGGCACTTTTTGGCCAGGCTGGGTTCGGCTACATCATGGGGCTAATGCGCCCTGCGATGATGCCGATTATGGTGATGGGTATCCCATTCGCTGGCTGGATATTCGACACAACAGGCAACTATGACGTGGCGTTTCAGACCTTTCTCGGCTTATATGTTCTCGCCGCGATTGCGATCGGGTTTGTCTCCAACACTCGACCCGCCTAGTCGAAGCACCAGCAAATATGCCACAAAGCCCGCCAGAATGAGACCCAGACCGTAGCCAACCTCAATCGGTCGACTAAAGCCAAGAAACACCAGCGTCCATAGGGTTAAGCCAATAAAGATGATCGGCGTCAACGGATAACCAAATGTCCGATAGGCACCTGAAGATATTTCTGAGTTTCGATCTCGAAAGCGTAAGACAAACACACCGGCAACGGTGAAGAGCGTATTAACGCCCAGCACAAACCCCGAAAAAATCAATACGGACTCAAAGGTCGCGGTGCTAATGAACAGGATAGTCAGTGCAGATTGCAACAAGATAGCTCGAGCTGGCACGCCGCCATTACTCTTCGCCGCGAAGAATCGAAACAATGGAAAGTCTTCGCCAATCACCTGCAATACCCGCGGCCCAGCCAGGATCATGGCACTTACGGTGGAGACCAGCAGTAGAGACAAAACAATACCCATGACCACAGCGCCCTCACGGCCGAAGGTGACCTCAGCCACGATCACGCCAACTTCAATTTTGTTGCGCAAAAGATCTATTGGCGCTGCCAGCAAAAACACGCCATTCAGAAAAATGTAAATCACCATCACCGCTAGGGTGCCGGTGATCAACACTCGAGGCACGTTGCGCTGGGCATCGTCCAGTTCACCGGTGATATAGGTCACCGCATTCCATCCGGTATAGGCATAGTTGACATAGATTAATGACACTGCGAAAGCGGAGCTGAATATCAACAGGTGATCATCAGCTTCGGGGGAAAAACTGATCGGGGCTGGGTTGTTGTGAGTGGCGCCAATCAAACTACAAAAGGCCACTATCAGCAGCAGCTTAATTAACGTGAAGAGGTTTTGTATTCCCGCACTGCTCTGGGTACTGCGACAGTGAAATAGCGTTAGCACAATCACCAGTCCAATCGCCAAGAGCTGCTGATTGATGATCAGAGCATCGCCGAGGGCCGCGGTGAGATAGGCAGCAAAGGTCATCGCCGCTAATGCGGTGGGTGCTGCAAATCCAACCAGCGCCGAGATCCAACCAGAAACAAAACCTAAGGATGGATGATAGATTTGACTTAGAAAGTGATATTCACCCCCAGAGCGGGGCAATCGCGTCGCCAACTCCGCATAGGTCAGCGCGCCGCAGAGCGCAGTGCACCCTCCAACAAACCAGAGCAGCAACAGGACAAAGGCTGAGTCGATATCCGCTAGCTGGTAACCCAGGCTGGTAAACACGCCGGTACCAATCATATTGGCTATGACAATCGCCACTGCCGTTCGAGGAGAAAAGCCTTTCAACATTAGCAGAACTGCTTCGGTATCATAATGCCATCAGCCTTTATCAATCTCTATTATCAACTACGAACTCGCGCCACGGCAGCTTGCCAACCGACATATCTAGAGTCCGCCACATCACTTTCGAGGACGGGCTCAAATTTACGTTCAAGGCGCCACTTGTCCTTTAAGTCCTCCAGGGACTTAAAGATACCAACCTGCAAACCTGCCAGGTAGCAAGCGCCCAGAGCTGTCGTCTCGGTGATTTCGGGACGATCAACTGGGATTTGCAATGTATCTGCCAGGCATTGGGACACCCAATTGTTTGCCACCATGCCGCCATCAACTCGAAGCACTTTGGTCTCAATGCCATCGTTCTTCATTGCAGTCAGTAGGTCCCGAGTTTGGTAACAGACTGACTGAAGCGTGGCGGTAATAATTTCATTGATCCCAGAATCTCGAGTTAAGCCAATAATGGCGCCCCTGGCTTCTGCATCCCAATAGGGAGCACCAAGTCCTGTAAATGCCGGCACCAGATAAACGCCACCCGCATCCCCGGTTGCCTCGGCAATCGCTTCTGTTTCCGAGGCGTGAGAAACAAGTTTTAGTCCATCACGCAACCACTGTACCGCGGCGCCGGCGACAAATATGCTGCCTTCTAGGGCATAGGTGACTTCACCATTTAGCCGATAGCCGACGGTGGTGAGTAATTTATGGTCAGATGCGATCGCTTTGCTGCCAGTATTTAGTACCGCAAAACATCCGGTGCCATAAGTGCTTTTCAGCATTCCTGGTTCAAAACATCCTTGCCCAAATAGAGCGCAGTGTTGATCACCGGCCATACCCGCAATCGCAATGGAACCACCCAATAGCTCAGGCTCAGTGATGCCAAAATCAGCGCTGGAGTCCATTACCTCAGGCAACAGGCTGATGGGAATTTCGAGCTTTTCAAGCAACTCTTGATCCCACTCTTGAGTGTGGATATTGAACAGCAAAGTTCGTGAGGCATTGGTCGCATCCGTCCGATGCTCTTTGCCGCCGGTGAGGCGCCACAATAAAAAACTATCAACAGTGCCAAAGGCTAACTGACCTGACTCGGCTCTTGTCCGAACACCGGGCACTTCGTCGAGGATCCACTTTAACTTGGTGCCAGAGAAGTAAGGGTCGAGAAGCAATCCTGTCTTTGCTCTAACAGTGTCTTCAAAACCGTCGACCTTGAGTTTTTCGCAGTAGGCTGAAGTGCGGCGATCTTGCCACACGATGGCGCGATAAACCGGCTCACCGGTCTCTCGATCCCAAACGATGGTCGTCTCCCGCTGGTTGGTAATACCGATAGCAGCAACCTGATTGGCATCGATAGCGGCGTCACTCATCGCCTTTTTGGCAGTTTCGAGGGTCGATGACCAGATCTCCTCGGGGTCATGTTCTACCCAGCCGTCGGCCGGGAAAAACTGGGTGAATTCTTGCTGAGCGATCGTCACGATCTTACCGGTATCATCAAACACAATTGCTCGAGAACTGGTCGTGCCCTGATCGATGGCGATGATAAATTGCGACATGGGCCGGTCCTTTTTTTAGACGATAACAACAGAGACAGACAGCGGTAAGACTGCGCCTATGGTCTAGTTTACCGGTAGCGCCGCTGATCCAGAAAGGCTCGAACCTGTTCCAGAAACGGCATGCTAGCAGACAGTTCTACGCTGTTAAATTGCTTCAGAACATCTTTAAGCAAAGGCTCCACCGCACGGATAGCGGCCGCTCTGGCACTTGCTCCTGCTGGTGTCATGGTGACCAGTTTTCGCCGCCTACTTTGTTCATCGGGTCGAACCTGAATGAAGCCCTTATCTTCGAGGCGCTTTAAAGTGTTGGTCATCGCGCCTTTGGTCACCATAAATGCTGTCGCCAGACGACCCGGGGTTGCCTCATTATCCACTCGGATGAACCAGTTAAGCACAGAAAATTGTGAAACAGTTAAGCCGTCTGGCAAGCAGCTTTCAAAGGCATTGCTCGCCAACTGATTGATGATGCCGATTTCATTAAAAAACTTAAAGGTCAATTCACTGCTATTAGGTCTGGGCACAAAACCGGCTCTCGACAATTAACAGTTTAATATTAAACAAATTGACGGAAAGTTAACAGTTTATTACTTCAGGCTTGCACTACCCTCATACCATTGATCATACCGTCGGTGGTCTCAACGTGGCGCGCTACAACTTCTTGAGCAGGCAATTGCATATTGCTGATTTTTCGGAATCGAACGAAATGATACACTGTAGAAGTAAACGCGATGCCCATAGCCACAACCAGGGCAACGGCGAGCAAACCTGGTTCGACATCAAAGCTGACCTCATTCGCCAGCCAAGTGACCAGGATTGCAGTCGCCACAGTCGAACCCAGAAACATCAAGAAAATTCGATTGCGCAGGGCGGCTCTACCCTTTTGAAGTAAGAGCCGAAGCTCGGGCAAACTAAAGTGGTCTAGCTCCCAGCCGATGGACTCATCGACACCACGGGATTGAGGAGGAAGCAAGGTGTGCCCAGTAATGGGATCAACCACCGTTTCGCCTCTTTTATGGGCTGCAATCCCGGTCCAGATCTCCTCATGTTTGGCTCGAGTCAGCGGGTAAAACCAGCCAATGCATACTGCGATTAACGCTGTTGCTGCCGGCCCCAAACAAAATATCGCTCGAATCGTAAATTGCACAGTCTCGGTCTGCTCGACGTTGGGTACATATCCCATACTCGCCAGCGTGGCCAGGGGAACAGACATACTGGGAATGACCATGAATTTTGTCATGATGGACCAAAGGGCGCTGTATTGGGCTTCTCGCCGTTTGCCCGTGTGCAACTCGTCATAATCGATCACATCCGCTTGCATCGCTGGGCCGAGAAAGAGCCCTGCACTAAAACCAGTGCCGGCAAGGGTCAAAATAATCATGGCCGGAATTAAATCTCCCTTTGTTAAAAAGAAAAGCGATACGGAGCCAAACACGCCCGGCAAATATCCAATCAACCAGATCGGCTTCTTCTCGAACCTTTTCGCCAGAGCCACCCAAATTGGCAAAAACAAAAAGCCCCCAAGAAAATAGCACGCCAAAAAGATCGCCAGCCACTTTCCTGGATCTTCTGGTTGAAGCACATATTTTGTAAAATAGGGCATCATCAAACCAGGTATCGCGCCGGTGATGGAGCCAATCAGATAAACGACAAGTAACAACCTAAAGACGCGATTTCTCATGACTCGCCGAACGCCTGGAATCAGCGGATTAGATTCCCGTTGCATAAAGCTCGGACGCTCTTTAACACGAACAACAAGATTCAAATACAGGATCGTCAGCAGCGCCCCAAAAATTATTGCGAAGCTCGTATAGCCCTCACGCTCTCCGCCCATTTTTCCGATCAGTATCGGCGGTAGAACGGCGGCCACCAAAGTACCGGCGACAACAAAACCCTCTCGAATACCAAACAGAACACTTCGCTCGTTGTAGTCGAGTGTGAGCTCGGGTCCAAGTCCGTAATGGGGAATGATGTAAACGGTGTGAAACAGGTAATACATCACGTAGGTCACCGCAAACCAAGTGGCGGCATCGACACCGGTGAAATCCGCGGGAGGCGTAAACATAAAATAAAATGCGACGGCACAAAGTGGAGCGCCTATCGCCATCCAGGGGCGCCGACGGCCCCATCGAGTATTGGTGCGATCTGATATCCAGCCCATCATCGGGTCGGTGACTGCATCTAGTGCCCTGGCCATTGCCTTCACAAGGGCAATAAAGCCGAGCGGTACTAATATCGTGTCGGAATAGAAGATGGTGAGGTGGATACCAATGGGAATCGCCATTGCCGCACCGGCGAAACTAGGCGCGCCGTAGGACAAACGCACAGATAGGGGTAGTGGCGGGTCTTTGCGCCCGTCCGCATCGTCTACTTCTGAAACCGTCATGCCCACTCCCCCTCGGTGTCATGATCATAGCCGAATAGAATCTGACTTAGATAGCCCAATGCAATTGGCGCCTAGAAAGAACAAGCGCCTTGTGGCGTGGGTTGAACGAGCATTAAAACAAATTCGTTATAGCACCATATAGTAGCTGTTAGGTTCGCTAGGTCTGAAAATCGAACTTGATTCCCTGGGCAAGTGGCAACTGGGTAGAATAGTTGGTCGTGGACGTACTACGGCGCATATAGGCTTTCCAAGCATCGGACCCTGACTCACGGCCACCGCCGGTTTCTTTCTCGCCACCAAAGGCTCCACCAATTTCTGCACCACTGGTACCAATATTGACGTTCACAATGCCGCAATCACTTCCGCAGGCGGAGGTGAACAAATCTGCTTCTCGCAAATCCGTCGTAAAAACTGCCGAAGACAACCCCTGAGGCACATCATTGTTAGCAACGATTGCTGCCTCAAAATCGGTAAATTCAAAGACATATAGAATCGGCGCAAAGGTTTCCTTCTCCATATTGTGGACACTAGCTGGCATCTCGACAATCGCGGGCTGAACGTAAAAGCCTTTTTCAAATCCAGGCACCAAAACCCTCTCACCACCGGTGACCTTCGCCCCAAGCTGCCTCGCCTCATCTAGAGCTTTCTGCATATTCAGAAAGGCTTGCTGGTCAATCAGTGGACCTACTAAATAGCGCTGATCAAGAGGATTGCCAATCTCAATCGACGCGTAGGCTGACTTGATTTTCTCAACCAATCCCTCGCGAACATCCTTATGCACAAACAACCTTCGAGTTGAAGTACAGCGCTGCCCAGCTGTTCCCACGGCGCCAAATACGATGGCCTGCAGAGCCATTTTCAAATCTGCACTGGGGCAGACTGTGACGGCGTTATTGCCACCTAACTCCAGTATCGCTCGCCCAAAGCGCCCTGCGACTCGAGGTGCTACCGCGCCCCCCATGGCGCTACTTCCCGTCGCGCTGAGAACGTTAACTCGAGGATCATCTGCAAGTTGCTCACCAAGGACTTTATCTCCTATAACAACCTGACTCAAACCTACCGGCGTTGGCCCAAACTGAGCGAGAGCCTGGTCGAGTAACGCCTGGCAAGCTAATGCCGTCAGCGGAGTTTTTTCTGAGGGCTTCCATATCACCGCATTGCCGCATACTAGTGCTAGAGTTGTGTTCCAGGACCAAACCGCGACCGGAAAATTAAAAGCAGAAATAATTCCAACGGTGCCCATAGGGTGCCAGTACTCCGACATTCTGTGCCCGGGTCTCTCTGATGCAATCGTCAAACCATACAACTGGCGAGACAGACCGACCGCAAAATCACAGATATCGATCATCTCCTGAACTTCACCCAGCCCTTCCTGAAGAATTTTTCCGCTCTCCATCGTCACAAGCTCACCCAGGGCTGTTTTATTATCTCGCAAGATATTGCCAAACAGTCGAATCAGTTCTCCCCGCTGCGGAGCCGGGACGTCGCGCCAAACGTGAAATGCTGCTTTAGACTGATCCAAACAGTCATCCACCTCTTGAGCACTGGTCATCTTTACGTTCGCAATCAACTCGCCAGTAATAGGGCTAATCACCGCTAGATCACCAGACTTATCATCTCTCACGCCCAATTGGGATAGCAGTGCTTGTACTTTCTCGGCGTTCATTTGTGACCCTTATGCTGCATCATGAATGGCATCAACTCGATGAGTCTTACCGTAGTATCGTCCAAATCTATTGCCAAGGAACTTCTCCAGAGATATCTCTTCTTGGCGAACGAACCCCTTGTTTGGAATATCTCCTTCGGTAAGCATATCTAACACTGCACATATGCTTGCCGCTGTCGTGACCTGTATTGCACTATAGGCATGACCATCAATGGATTGCCCGTAAACCTTGTTGGCATAGGTTTGCTGCATGAGTTGACCTTGCTTTCTGCCGCTCACCGTCACAAAAATCAGTACCACGTCTTGCAGTGTTGCGGGCACCGCATTCTCAAACACATCCTTCAATAAATCACGGCGATTACGCAACTGCAAATCATGCAACAGCGTTTTCATGATGTCTCTGTGGCCCGGGTATCGAATCGTTTGGTAACACAAGTTCTTGACCCGCCCTGCTAACGTTTCTGCCAGGGTGCCGATACCGCCACTGGTATTGAATGATTCATAGTTAATGCCATCGAGGGAAAAGTGCTCGAGATGCTCTAAAGCTGACACGGTGGTCAGCTCTCCATCTTTAATCGCCACACAGGGCTCGCAGTATTCGTTGATCACCCCATCCGTGCTCCAGGTGAGGTTGTAATTCAAAGAATTGCTGGGGTATTGCGGTAGCGCACCCACACACATTCTGATGTTCTCCAGGTCATCAAAATCTCGGGCCAGGTCGTTGGCGACGATCGAGATAAACCCTGGCGCTAAACCGCATTGAGGTATCATCGCAGTCGATGCCTGAGCTGAAAGTTCTTTCACGCAAGCGGTACTAGCAACATCTTCTGTGAGATCGAGGTAGTGTACGTTAGCCTCTACCGCCGCCCGAGCAATTTTCTCAGTCATAAAGTAGGGGGTCGCGCTGAGTACTGCAAAGTGACTCGATAGCACCTCGACAAAGCGAGTATGGTCAGCCACATCAAGCAGGCATTTCTGTAATGCCGGTTGATCTGGAATTCTGGCGAGTTGCTTCTCTGATGCATCAATTAGAGTGACGCTGTAGTCACCACAACCGAGAAGAAAACGACTGATCATCGTGCCTATTTTTCCCGCACCCACAACGGCAATCTGTTTATGCTCCATGGCTTTCACCCAATCTTTGATGTCGAAGCGGTAAGGATCCTCCGAATGAGCGTCAGTTTATAGCTGTATAATTGACGTATTTACACTACTATCTATCATATTAACGAAACAATCGTACGCTTTGATGAAACTTTAATGAATACTTTATTAAGCCCTGTCGACGAGAAACTGCTGGCACTACTACTAGAAAATGGCCGGGAGAGCACCTCCTCTCTCGCTCGCAAACTCTCGATATCCCGCTCCACGGTCCAATCCAAAATCAAACGCCTAGAACAAAGCGGCGTGATTCGCGGCTACTCAGCACAACTCGGCGATGAATATGCCAGCAAACTGGTGTCTGCCCATGTGCTGATTACCGTCCACCAAAAACAAACCGCCCAAACCAATATCAAGCTTCGGCAGATCCCACAGATTACGGCCCTCTATGCGATCAGCGGTGACTATGACCTGATTGCCGTCGTGAGGACCGAAACGACAGAGCACTTGAGTCGCATTCTGGATGCCATCGGCAACCTTGATGGCGTCGAACGAACCAACTCATCGCTGATTCTTGAAACCAAACTGCGCCGTTAGCATGCACTCGATTACCAGCAGTGTCTTAATGAGCCGCGAGCATCGAGTTGAGCCTGAAGCGTTTCGGCAATGCCTCGCTAGCCTCAGAACTCAGACTCATCAGCCAGACCAGCCAGACCAGCCAGACCAGCCAGACCAGATAGTCATTGTGATCGATGAATATCAGAACTTGATTCCGCTGTAGTTCTCGCTTGTGCCGCTACCAGTAAAATGTGGCTTGGGTCTCTCCGCGCCAGGCATCGGGGTCCTTTAGCCAAGTAGCGGTCATACAAAAAAATTCAAATAGCTTATTCACTTAATGCTTCTTTCCTAAACCGCGGCTTAGTTAACCAATCAACGAATAGCTGCTTACTCCTTCGAGCTTGCTGTCAAAGGCCTAAAATCATTATTGCGGTTAGTTATCGTGATAAAACTCCGCGCAGAGGAGCCCAGCGCTGCTCTGCCTTGCGCTATTCTATGGTTAGCCGTGAAGGTTCTGCTGACAGTGTTATTCACTCAAGCTCGAAATTGATTACAATCAGCACTCTTCAGCCCCGTGCAGGTTTATATGTTACCGATAGATTCACAAGCGCCAGCCTTCAATCTTGATACCAATGCAGCAGAAAGCCGTAGCTTTCCCAATGGCGAGGCGACACTCATTTGCTTTATTAAAGAAGACTGCCCCACCTGCAAACTGGTTGTGCCGATTCTCGAACAACTACATAAAGGCGGCGCCGGACTGCTCGCAGTTGGCCAAACTAAGGATGGCAATGACGCGCTCATCGAGCAGTTCAACTTATCTATGCCAATCCTCAACGACAGCACCCTTAAAGTCTCCTTCGCCTACGACATTGATACCGTGCCTACAATGGTCAAAACAACAGCAGAAGGCGCCATAGACGCGCAACTGATCGGCTTCGTCAAAGAAGAATGGCAATCCCTGCTCGGGGCTGACTTGAATGAACTCGATTGGGATAAGTTACCCGATTGGCGACCAGGCTGCGGTTCGCTATCGGTTGACCCGGTGATTGCTGATCGCTTGCAGGCAGAGGCTGAGAACAGTCCGCTTCGAGCTCGCAAGATTGAGATCGCGCCTGCCGATGATGAATTCGAATTCATGTTCGATCAGGGATTCAGCGATGGTTTGCCGCTGGTTCCGCCAACGCCAGAACGGGTGCTTCGAATGCTGGCCGGCACCAGCCGAGATCCTCAGGATATCGTGGCAGTCTTGCCGCCCAATCTAGCTGAAGCGACGGTGGAAAAAGTTGCCATCAATGCAGTCATGGCCGGCTGCAAACCGGAGTATTTTGCCGTGGTTTTGGCTGCCCTCGAGGCAGCCTGCACCGATGAATTTAATGCACACGGCGTGATGTCCACCACAATGGGTGCAAGCCCCGTCATGGTCGTAAATGGGCCTATTCGCGAACGGATCGGCATGAACTCGACTCTCGGCGCGCTCGGACAGGGCAATCGAGCTAACGCGACCATCGGCCGTGCTGTGAGACTTGCATTACGCAACATGGGCGGCGCTAAACCTGGCGGTACCGAACGATCCACCCTGGGAAACCCTATGAAGTTCACTATGTGTTTTGCCGAGGCAGAAGAACGCAGCGGATGGGATCCTTTGCATGTTGAACGGGGATTTGATCGAACTGATTCTGTTGTAACGCTATTTGGCATGACCAGTGGCCCAGTGCTGATCGTAGATCAAACCTCGCTGGGTAGCGATCAACTAGCGCGCAGCATGGCCATGTCGCTGCAAAGTATCCATCACCCGAAATCTTATATGGGGACCGATACTCTACTGGTCGTTTGCCCAGAACATCTCGATACTCTGCAGCGAGATGGCGGCATGTCGAAAGCGGAGCTCCGCCGCCTTATTCAGGACTCTCTTGCTCGACCACTTCGAGAACTGGTCCAGGATGACAATTCTGGGGTTGGCATAGCGGCCGCAACTTTGGATAAGATGGACAAGGACCGCAAGGATAAGCTGGTCACCAAGTTTCCAAAGGACGAAGATATTCACATTGTGGTCGCAGGCTCAGATGCAGGGAAATTTTCCGGGGCATTTCACGGCTGGGCGACAGGACCGATAGGTACTATTTCAGTTTCACGCAAGATCGAGGAGTAAAGCATGAGTACAATTCTTGACCCTACGGACGAACGAGTTCCCGTTGCACGGCAAGTAACCAGAAGGCCCGCAATCATTACAGGTAACGTTGCATTACTGGACATCTCAAAGCCGCGAGGAAATATTTTACTGGATCAGTTTGAGACCCGACTAAAGGAACGGCTGCCCGGGGTTAACTTCAACCGGTATTCAAAGCCAACATTTACCAAGCCTGCCCCGGACGACCTAAGGCAGGAGATCCGGTCTCGAAATGATTTTGTGATTGAAGCCTTAGCCGATTGAGGATCCTGTACCACGTGCAGTTTGCACGATACGGTATGGTTCGAAATCAACGGAATTCCCTCGGTATCCGTCGCGTCGGAAGAGTTTGCCGATGCTGCAGAAACCCAGGCGAAAGCACTTGGCATGGTAGACGCGAAACGAGTTTTTGTTCAGCACCCTATCCAAGACGCCAACGATGAACAGATGCGCGAAAAAGCAGATGCCATCATAGATCAGGTGATTAAGGCCTTAACTCGTTAGAGGTAAGTATTAGACCCCAGCACTACACCCCAAGAACATGAGCCAGATGTGAATTCAGCATCTGGCCCTTGGGGTCCATTTCTTTTTGTATCGCAACGAAGTCTTTCATCCGCGGATAGAGATCCTTGAGCTCATCAAAGCCAAGGAAATGTACTTTCCCCCAATGTGGCCGGCCGCCATATTTTAGAAATATTTTCTCGATTCGTTCGAAGTAAGGCTGGTAGTCAAAACCGGCTGACCGGTGAATGGATATGGATGCTCTCGGCCCACCATTAAACATACTCAGCCAACTGTCATCTTCAGCGATGGTTCGATATTCAAGGGGGAAAACGACATCCAGGGATTCCTCACGAATCACCTTCAGCACTTCTTGAACACAATCTAACCCGTCTGCTATCGGTACCGAGTACTCCATTTCATTAAAGCGATCATTACGAATGTTGGTCAGCGCACGATAGGAAGCCTCCACGCTCTCGGCAGCAGGTATCTCCTTGAGCAGGTAGTTAAATAAGTAGGAACGAAACTTCACTGGCACGCCATTGAGCATGGCGAGGAGATCTCCAGAATCCTCCTCAGACACGGGAGCCACTTCTGCTTCACTGGTTTCTTTGTGAGCAATCACAAGGGAATAATCTGCATGAGGAAAAGGCATAAATTCAAAATGCTGGTACTCTTTTTCCATGGCGTTGAAGGTGTTGATCACGTCTTCCGTCGGCTCAACCCAGGTCTTTGTTTTGAGCCGAAATGGTGCGCGGTTTTGAAAGCCGATCCTGGTGATGACGCCTAGTGTACCCATGCTCACTCTGGCCGCCAGAAACCGATCCTCATCAACTTCTCGATCGAGATCCAGCACCCTGCCGCCTGGTGTGACGATGCGCATTGAATTGACGTAAGCTGAAAGTGAACCTAAGGCGGAGCCGGTGCCGTGAGTGGAAGTCGAAATAGCTCCAGCTAGAGTTTGCCGATCAATATCAGGCAGATTAAACATCGCCTGACCAACATTGTCTAACAGCGGCCCTGCATCACTTAATCGAGTCCCTGCTGCTAACTCCGTCGTTAGTTTGTCTTCGTTGTAAGCGAGCAAACCCGACAACTTATCAAGCACCACCAAATTACCATCAGTCGGTACAAGGGGAGAAAAAGAGTGCCCTGCTCCTACCGGCCGAATCTGCCCATCCAATCCGGCAATAAGTTGAACCAGCTCAGCCTCTGATGAGGGAGCAATTCTGGATTTCGGATTGGCGCTGAGCGCGCCAGACCAATTGACCCAGGCAGAACGCCGAGCAGCCAGGGCCTTGTGCCCACCTAGTGAAGACAGTATTGGCGCTAGTACCGCGCCTAGGGTCGTGCCTAGCAGAAACTTACGTCGACTGATCACGGTGCTACTCCTGCCATAAACTCCGTCAGAATCAAAAAGTCCTGCCTAGAGCAATCCATGCAGTAGCCAAGCGGCGGCATACGACCGTAGCCTTGAACAGTATGTAACAACAATGTCTCGGTGGATTGCGCCAGCCTTGACTGCCAGGCTTCTCTATCACCCACTCGAGGGGCTCCTCCATTGCCATCCACATGGCACAGAGCGCAGCTGCGCTGCCACTTTTCCATAGCGACTTGGCGGTCCGCCTCGGAACTCCCGGGGAATTCGACGGCGTCCTGACTACAGGCAGAAATTAGTAGGGTTGCAACAATCAGGAACAGAGTTGAAGTTTTAATATTTATTGGCCTTTGGTCATTGCTGAGCAAGGCCAAGAATGACATTTACGGCCTGGTTTGCCAAACCTCGAGATTAGTGATTAATTAGGCGCTGCGCTCTGCCTCATGTTGCTAACGCATTGCCAAAGAGGCAGAGCGTAGCGCATCGATAAAACAGCGCATTAAAAGCACAGCTCCTTAATAGCAGAGCCCCTTAATAACGCCGTCTGGTCCGAGCATTGTCGACAAAACGGAAGACAAGTGATTCGAAATCGCCCATCGGTTTGGGCCGATAGACGGCGAAATGTAAATGAGGTAGAGATGAAAAACATCTCGATAAGCGACTGGGCGAGTTCTATCTTTTGGTTAGAGCGTGAACAACAGGAGCTCTGAGTGTCCCGGAATCACGCTGGTCTCTTTATACCGATTGAGATGTTTAGCACCCTGCAGATTTCGAGTTTTTACATCAAGAGAGCCGGTAAAGGGCTACTCCTTCATATTCTTAACCCAGAACTCAACCCGATCATCTGACTCTCTCACTTCCCAACAAGCCCAGTCTTCAAGGCATTGTCCTGCCATGGCTGGTGCGGCCAAGGTGAGCCCCATCCATAAAAAGAACAGTCGCTGTTTTAGCAGTAGTACCTGCATTCTGTCCTCATTATCTCATCTACTGTCTCATCCAAAGATAGACCCATTTTGAGTGGCACATATTCCTCTTCAATATGGAATAAACGCTGATGCACTCTGGCCAATGAAGAAACTGCATCATGACAAGCGATTAGCCGTTAGTGTGAATGCCACTTACAGCATATTGGTTGTAGCCTTGATGAGCCTGTTTTAGTTTTATGCATCAGTTCTACTGATTGGGTTAGGTGGACCCCAATTTATTGATCAATCCTGCTTCTCTCACAATTTGAAAATGCGACAGGGATTTCTCGGTCGTGGCTAGGCGCCAACTTAATAGCTTTCCGGCATATGTCGCCACCAGTTTTGGCTCGCTCTCAGCCAGGTTGTGCAGTTCAGCAGGATCATTTTTCAGGTCGAATAGCAGCGGCGGCAAGTTGGCAAAGTGAACATACTTGTACTGATGGTCTCGCACCACATTTAGGCAGGCGCTTTCCATATCCAGATCAAGAGTTGACTCTGCTTCGGAGTGCCGAAAGTCATACTCAAAGTGCACACTATCTCGCCAATTTGCATCGGTCATCTTCATCAACCAATTTTTCAAACTGTGGCCATCGCATTGCCTTGGGATTGACTGCCCAAGTAGATCGAGAATTGTCGGAGTGATATCCACATGCTCGGTAAATGCATCGCAACAACCGCTTGATAAACCCGGCCCTGAGATAATAAGGGGGATATGATACGACTGATCATAAAATCCCGCTTTGCCATACATCCAATGGTCGCCCATTTGCTCGCCGTGGTCCGACGTGAAAATGAACAATGTATTTTCCCACTCACCGCGATCTTTTAAGAATTGAACCAGACGACCCATATGGTGATCGACCTCACTCATCAGCCCATAGTAGCTGGCATGTAGCAATCGATGCCTGTTTGGATCTAGATGACTACCATTTCTGGCAACATCAAGATGGGCATTTAACCAGGGGTGAACTTTTTGTTCATCTTCACGGCTGGCATGGCGCAAATAATCCGGCAGTTCCTCGGGATCGTACTGTTCATGGTAAGGCGCCGTTGCCACCCAGGGGGGATGGGGCGCACGCAATGATAGATGGGCAGCCCAGGCGTCAGTTTGAGTGTCTATATAGGACATAAGCCCATCAGTCAGAAATGCTGTATCACTGTCTTCTGCTTGATATTGGGTCGGCGTAGGTATTCCCGGTGCCACAGGCTCGCCCTTTACACCATAGGTTGCGCCGTCCTGTTCTGGAAGCTGATAGCCCTTTCCCCGTAAATAGTCTCGCCAATCAGGACAGTGGGTCGCCATATCGATGACAGGTCGAATACCCGGCAATATACCTTCGTCCGTATTAAGGCGCGGATCATGACTGTCGATGCCCCTGGGATCAGGGGCGGTATGGGTATAACCGAATAATACTGGATCGTAACCATCCAGACGTAATTCACTCGCCCAGTTGGCAAATCGTCTGTCGAGGGGTGTACCGTTGGTACCCGAGCGGTGGTTATGCAAATACATCCCCGTGTGCAGACAAGCGCGGCTTGGGCCGCAGGGCACTGCGTTCGCATAATGATGCGAAAAAAGAACGCCTTGTGCTGCTATGCGGTCGAGATTCGGGGTTTTTACAACCGGGTGGTTTAAGGCCGATAAACAATCACCGCGCCACTGGTCCGCTGTTATCAACAGCAAATTCATTTTTTTCATCGTATTTCTCCCTACCTGATTGAAGCCGAACGAGCAAAGAGACGCAAGTCTGTGCGAAACCCTGCATTTGCCAGTAAACTCAGCAATATCTGACAGGGGACCTATATGCTTTGGATTCGCCGACTTTTCTTTCTACCTGGGTTGTTGCTACTTGCCGTGACATTATCCTATTTCGCAGGCTACCAGGGGCTACCCTCAGTCGGCTATGAGTGGGGCCTGATGCTGGCAGCTGGCGGCGCTATCGGACTGCTTATCTTGCTGCGTTTATTTGCAGTCGCAGCACTGGGTTTTTCTCTATTATTTGGTCTTGCACTACTGCTGGCAGTGACTGTAGGGGCGAACTATTTCTTTTTCGAGGGCGAGCGCGATCGTTGGCTTAACAATGAAGCTGAGTCGGCTCAAGTCGTTCCCATCGAAGATAGAGACCGGGCTTATTTAAGCTCCCTGGGCATTGCCCCAGGAACAGTGCCGCCCTTGGACTGGTGGGCTCATACACAAGTCCAGGCGAATACAG
>Ga0222633_1000804_pt1 | contig 22226 bp, 17 predicted proteins | sample AntAcemetageno48_FD_179816 | JGI IMG/M metagenome (GOLD analysis project Ga0222633, IMG submission 179816) | Saline water microbial communities from Ace Lake, Antarctica - #48 | ecosystem: Environmental > Aquatic > Non-marine Saline and Alkaline > Saline | place: Antarctica: Ace Lake | collected...
AACATGCCGCTATTTGCGCTTTGTGCAGCTGTCGCGATCGGTGTGCAATGGATTGTGTTTATACCTTCCTTGTTGGCTCGAACTGAACACTACTACGATCTGACCGGGTCACTTACCTATATCAGCGTGGCACTTTTTGCCCTGATTGTAGCCGGTCAGTTTGACCCTCGAAGTCTATTGGTCGCGGCGCTTGTGCTCATTTGGGCTGGTCGCCTGGGTTCCTTCTTGTTTTTCCGAGTTAAAAAAGCGGGTTTTGATCGGCGCTTCTCAAAAATGTTCGATGTACCCACGTGGTTCTTTATGACCTGGACCATTCAGGGGCTTTGGGTTGTCGTGACACTTGCTGCAGGATTAGCTGTACTGACTTCGCCGCCCGTCGCTCTAGAGGGCTGGGCTTATGCTGGCGTCGCCGTCTGGGCTATTGGGTTTGCCATCGAAGTGATCGCAGATGCGCAAAAAACGAAATTTCGCAATGAAAGTAAAGATGGATTTATCACGACCGGACTTTGGTCCTGGTCCCGTCATCCAAACTATTTTGGTGAGATTGTGCTTTGGCTCGGTATGGCTCTGATCGCGGTACCGGTTTTATCTGGTTGGCAGTGGGCAACCATGATTTCACCAATTTTTGTGACTGTGCTGCTGACTCAGGTTTCCGGTGTGCGCATGTTAGAGCGCAGCGCGCAAAAACGCTGGGGCGAGAACGAGCAATATCAGCAATACTTGGCCAATACCTCCGTGCTAATTCCGCTGCCGCCTAAAAAATAGGAAAGAAAATGAGCGAGTTTCCTGCAATTCATATCGAGGTCTTTACCGACTTCGTTTGACCCTGGTGTTATCTCAGTACCGTGAGTATTGAAAAACTGCGCCAGCAAGAGAATGTAACCGTTTCATGGTCGTATTTTCCGCTACATCCAGAAACGCCGAAGCAAGGTAAATCCTTGACGGAGCTTTTTCGTGGCCGTGAGGATGCAATCGAAGGTTTCTACCAGCAGATTAAATCGATCGCCGACGATTATGACCTACCCTATTCGAAACGGGACATGACCTATAACAGCAGGCTGGCTCAAGAGCTGGGTGCCTGGGCAGATACTCAGGAGGACGGAGAGAAGCTCCACGATGCTCTTTATCGAGCTTACTTCGTCGATAACCAAAATATTGCAGAGATAGAGGTGCTATTAGCTTTAGTGCGTCAGGCTGGATTGGACGAGGCCCAAGCGAAAGAAGTTTTGACCAATCGGCTGATGAGTCCTGAAATCGATCAGCACTGGCAACGCGCTCAGTCGATGGGTTTAAGCGGTGTGCCGACCTTTGTTTGTGAAGAGCTTTTTGTGGTCGGGCATCAACAGTTTGAAACTCTGATGCGCTTTGTCAACCATATGAGAACCCTCAAAGCTGAAGCCCAGCAAGACTTTGGTTAGCAACCTGGCCCGGCGACTAATCTTACAGCGCTTAGTGAAGAAGAGTAGGCCATGTCGGGTGAACTAGATCTCTGGGACGTTGGTAAATAGTCCGCAGGGTCACGTCGAACTGGGTTCATGTTCTCCACGATCAGGTAGCTGCGATCTTGCAGCCCAGGGGAGGTGCAGTTGTTGGAGATAAACTCGGGTAAGTCTTGGAAGCCTGTGCTGAGTTCAGTGCTGATTGGATTCACCGCCTGGTTAGGTGACTCTATTGCCACGCTGCCGTCGATGCCTCGCTGGGATGAAGCAGAAATTAAGGATTCCGAATCTACAACAAAATTGGTTGCGACAAGATTGATATTGCCACCGGTACCAGCATTAGCCTGGGCAACAATTTGACTCTGACGCACAGTGAACAGTTCTGGATCAATGCTGACGTTGCCGCCGCCACTGTCTGCTGTCACCCCGTTAGCTGAAGCTGACACCAGACCATTGTCTATGCGTATGCGGTTCTGTGTTTGGATGTCGATGCTGCCGCCGCCGCTTTGAGCGGAAGTAGTTTGGATTTGGCTATCCACAATCTGTAACGTATCCAGGACCGCAAGTGTGACATCACCGGCGTTGCTGATGCCGGTTGCTGACGACGAGATTACCGTCCCGCTCAAGAGATCCAATTTGTTTGCTGTGATCATGATATCGCCCCCCTCACCAATACCAGTGGTATCCGAGGTGATTGCGGTCCCGTTTCCAAAGCTACCTGAGGTTGCTTCGATATTGACTCGGCCTGCGTCGCCAGAGCCGCTAGCAGAAGCGCTGAGGAATGCTCGATTCAATTCGATAGAATCCGTTGATACGTTTAGGTCGCCGCCGGACCCAGAGGTGCTGGTTACCAGAGTGATGAGCCCTTCGGTGATATTAAAGGACTTGGTCGTGATCGTGATATTACCGGCATCACCGCTTCCGGCGCTGGCACGACCATTTAGATTGCCTCGATTCACAATGCTGAGTTGGCCTGCGTTAATGACGATACTGCCGCCGACACCGCTGCCTCTTGTTTCGGTGATGATAGGCGAACCATCAATAAGAATTTCAGAGCCGGAGAAGGTGATAATGCCGCCTTCTCCGGCGCCAGAGGTTGAGCTATTAATGGGAGTGTTGGTCAGCGAAATGTTGTTGGCCGTTAACTCAATATCGGCACCTTCACCGCCGCCTTTGGTTTCACCCTGGATGTTGGCATTGGTTGTGGCGATAGTATCAGCACGTAAAGTCACAATACCGGCATCGCCGGTTGTGAAGGTTGACGTTGCGATGGTGCTGTTATCCAGCGTTATGGTGGTGCCGGCTATGGTGAGTTCGCCTGCGTCGCCGGTACCGCTCATCGCGGAGATGTTGATTACGGCGGCTCGTCCGATGGTGATATCAGGCGCCTGAATGGAAATTAGACCGCCGGCCCCTCTGTCTCGGCTCACAGCATCTATACCGGCGTCAATTTGTGTATAGGATTCTCGGGCGATCAAATTGATATCTCCGCCGTCGCCGATACTCAAAGAATCACTCTTAATCTGAGCGCCGTTATCGATTTGAATCGTGTCGGCTTGAATGTTCACCGTGCCGCCCGCGCCTGCGCTGAGGGAATTGGTGATGAGCCTACCGCCATCCATTCTGAAGTTAGAGGCGTTTATCTGGATACGGCCTGCATCGCCTCTGCCTGGCGATACGGTTTCTGCAGTAATCGCGGCGTCGTCTGCAATGATGAACTCGGAGGTATTGATATCGATTTCACCGCCGGAACCGGACCCACTGGTATTTGAGGTGATCTTTGCTGAGTCGGACAAGGCAATAGACGAGGCATTGAGTTGTAAGGTAGATCCGATACTGTTTTGGAAAACGCTGCCGGTAATTGTCGAGTTTCCGCTTAAGACTATGCTGTCAGCATTGAGGTCAAGGTCGCCAGCTAAACCTGAGCCACTGGCCGTTAAGACCAATGAGCCGTTATCGCTGATGCGTACGGCACCAGCAGTAATCTTGACCGTACCGGCATTGCCGTTGCCAAAAGCTGAAACATTAAGAGAGCCGATGCCGGTGACATCCAGCGCTGAGGTCTGAATGTTGATGTCGCCGCCAACCCCATCGCCTAGAGTTTGAGAACTTAGTTTGGCGTTATTGATCACAGTACCGCCGGGGGAATTGATTTGGATAACGCCTGCCTGCCCATTGCCACGACTACTGGAGGTCATTGTAATATCATTAATGGTTGTAGTGTGGGTGAGAATGAAAATGTCAGCACCCACGCCGTTTCCTTGAGTGTCACCGAAGATGCCGCCAGTACCGGTCGAGGTAGTGACAAAACTATCGCCTGTCGCTGTAAAGTCCCCTGCGGCGCCAGGGCCGGACGCGGTAATGTTAATATCGGGATTAACAAGAGAGATAGCACCACCCGCTAGCTTGATATCACCACCTCGACCTTTGCCTTTGATGCTGGCGTTGATCCGAACGTTGGTCAGGTCAATGGTATCTCCGATCAGCGTGGTATCGCCGCCGGAGCCAAGCCCTTCCGCTTCCGCCGCAATCAGAGAGTTGTCAATGTTGATGTCCGAGGCGAACACTTCGAAGGTGCCGCCGACGCCTCCACCGCGAGTCGCGAGTAAAAGCTGTGTTTCTGAAATTGTTACTGTATCGGCCTTGATATTGACGAGGCCTGCATTGCCCGCGTTCGCGGCAGTGGAATTTGAAGATACGTTGATGGTCGAGCCATTAAGGATTGACACGCCAGTGGCATCGATCCTGATGTTTCCACCATCTCCTCGACCGTTGGCTTCGCCAATAATATCAACGTCATTTAGCGTCACAACTGGCGCTCGCAGAAGCACCGTACCACCATCACCATCACCCCCGCTCGAGGCATTAATTGTCACGCCGTTTTTGATTGATATGTTGGTGAGTGCTTTTAGATCAACGGTATCCGCACCACCGGTACCCCGTGCCTGGACGTCAATTGTCGCTCCGTTCTGAATCAAAATATTACCTGCTGTTACGCTCACACTGCCGCCGATGCCGGCGTTATCAGACTCTGCAAGAAGCGTACTGCCAGAATCAATGCCAAATCGGCCCAGGGCGTTGATTGTTATTGAGCCCGCGGTTGCACCTTGAAACTTACTGGAAGAATTCAGGCTGCTATTGTTTTGGATGAGAATGTCCGTGGTATTCACAATGATATTGCCAGCTTGGCTGCCGGGTCCGGCTACGAGCGAGATCTGGCTGTTGCCAGTGACTTGAATCGTTTCTGCACTAAGTTTGATATCGCCGCCTTCTCGACCACCGCCAGAAGCCGTGGATAATACCGCGTTGTTGGTAATCAGGATGCTCGTTGCTGCAATATCCAAATCACCCCCGCTGGCGCCAAGCTCGCCGGATCGAATGGCGCTCGGGCCATTCACTCCCTCAAGGGTCAGCGAGTTAGCGCGTACTTGAACGGTACTATCGTTTCCAGAAGCTGTAATCAGTGAATCCACTGCGTAGATATTGCCACCCTGGAAAAATATTCCGCCGCCTACAGATTCGAGAAGGCTTGCTTCAATATCAATGTTGCCGAACGTCGCGTCCCCCATACGAATTGCGATTTCTTTGGCTTGAAAGTCTGAATCTTTAATGGAGATAAACTCTGAATTCACATTCAAGTTATGACCCTCTGACTTATCTTCGCCCAGTGTTGCCCGGCTGCTGTCGATTGCAATGACACCGTTGCCTCCAGACAGAAAGCCAAAGGATGAAATGGTGCTGGTGCTTAAAGTTGAGGTAGCAGACAGGTTGCTAAAAAACCTGGCGCCATCGCCAAATTGGACAAAGTCGGCTGTAGATAAATGAAAAGTGCCGTCGACATCAACCACGGCCCCATTGGTCAGGATAAACCCGGCTGGATTGATTAGCCAAAGCGATGAGCCAGTGATGCTAGAAGTAACCTTACCTGCGATTGAAGATTTACCGCCAGTGATTCGGCTGACAATATTACTTATGTTGGCAGGGCCGGAAAAATTAGCCTGCTGTCCTAGGTTAATATTGAACTTGTCGAAGCTAAAGAAGAGGTTTTGGCCGGTCTGCTGTCCGAGGTCCGGGGTAATGTTATAGGTGAATCCATTGCCTGGTTGGACAGAGTTTCCTGCCTGGACAAAGAAATTACCTACGGAACCATCCAGGGTCACTTCGGCCTGCCCGATGGGCGACCAAAATAGGAGGGTCGAAATGAGTGCTACTGATTTAAAATTCATGTTGGTAACCCAGTCTAAAGTGGATGCCATCATCTTGAATGTCATGTTCTGTTGTGATGAAGTCATCAAAACCGTGAGCTAAGTAAAGCTCCATGCTTAATCCATGCCAGCCTTTGACGACAACTCCTAGGCCGATACTTGAGAGGTCACTTTTACCCCCGTCGACAGCATCGTCATGATTTTCACCACTCCCCCAGTCAAGAAATCCAATCAGATCAATCCAAATTGGCAGGTCGAGTCTGTAGTGCGCTTCGATAGATGCTAGATAAACGTTGTCTCTCACTACCTGGTTCTGACGGTAACCCCGTACGGTGTTAATACCCCCCAGTGCAAATTTCTCTACCGATAGCAGTGGGTCAGAGGCGTGCTGGGCTAACATTCGAGCGGTGATGTGAAATCGTTCAGCGAGAAGTTTGGAGTATTGGAGTTGTGCGAGATAACTGGTGAACTGACCGCCAATCTGGCTTCTGCTTCGGGTTGCATCAAATCTTGAAGTGCCTCGGGACAGGGAAACTCGAGCAGCGAGCGAATCGTTGATGTTTTGTGCGGTATAAGCCAGGGCGAGTCGAACTGGAGCTACTCGACTTTCTCCGTTCACCGCGCCTTCTGAAAATGAAAATGGTTGGCCCAATAAACTCGTCTGATTGCGCCTGGCTTCCATTGTCAGTTGAAGCGCTAGATTTCTAGCGAGTGTCGTGTAAACGGGGAAATTAAGCATCAAGCTTAGTGACTCGGTTTCACTCTGCACATTGATGTCATCGAAGGGTTCCTCGATCACGGACGAATCACTCAATGCATACTGAATTTGTAGAGTCGCTCCGTTTGCGCTGAGCGGGATTTCAATCGATGCATTATGGGCATCTAAGCCTTCCGTAATAGAGCTTACAACTCGATAAGTTTCACCCCATCCCGTTATATTATTGGCGATCAGCGCCAGTTGACCGTTGTTGCTGCCAATAGAAGGTGATCGATCGTTCGCCGCTTGCAATTCAATTCTGAACCTTGATGTGGTTTCTACATTCAGGGCCAGAGTTGCCTCACCAGTATTCGCCGCTGGCGCAACCTTTGCGTCAATGCGGGTGACCATGGGATCTTGCTCTAATAGTTTGAGAGAGCGCTGCAACTTATTTAGATTGAAAGGTTCGCTGATTTCCAGTCGACTTTCGATATAGCGGTCTCTCAGTTGGCTCTGAATTTGGAGTTCCGTGATCTCACCGCTAATAAAGTCCAACCGTAGCTCGCCGTTGTGTATTTGTTGGTCAGGAATCACGACGCCTGTATTGACGTACCCCTTTGACACATACATTCGATTAATTTGATCTTTGATGTTGAGCAGTTCTGCGGTACGAATTTTCCGATTTGAAACCGTCGCAAGCAAAGCTGCTACTTCTGACTCTAAAGCTGGTGCTTGATAAAGAAATTGACCCACCTCGATACTGGTCTGGTGGCTGACGCGCGGATCTACAGCTGCTTCAACAGGCGGCTGAATGGGCGGCTGAATGGGCGAGTGAATGGACGCTGGGGTCGGCTCTGGTGGGTTGGCCGCAGCTTTCGACTCATAGCTTCCGGTCATAACATCGAAGACTTCCGCGTCAACCGGGAATGCCAACATGAGGCTGATTGCTAATGTCAGTAGTTGTCTCATAACCAGTTTCCGATCAATAGAAAAGGCGCCCAGTCGCTTGGATGATAAAAGCGTTCAGAACCAATGAGTTCAGTTTGGGCATACTGAAGTGCCTGAGCCTTACTGAATTTGCCGGTTGCGTTGTGCGCATAAAAATCGGTAATAATTTCGACTGTTGCCGCATCACTTATCTGCCAGAGTGTCGCGACGGCGCTTCTTGCGCCAGCTTTCAGTGCAACGCCCGCAAGGCCCAAGGCCGCCCGGTTGTCTCCTACTGCGGTTTCGCAGGCGCTCAGTACCAGCAGTTCGAGCGGGTTGCCAGCGTCACGACGACTAGCAATACTTTGTTGAAGAGAATCCATGGTGAACTTATCGTCGTGGGTGAGTAGATAGGACTCCTGGGGATTACTGTCAAAGTGACCATGAGTTGCAATATGGACGATTGAGTAATTGACAGAAGCGAGTTGAGTTTGAATTGCGCCCAAGTGAAACTGTTCGTCTTGAAGAATCTCTGCACCATGATTGCTCTTCAAGCGACCTAGTTCGATCGGTACACCGGGAAGGGCAGCATAACCCTGTACTGCGTCAGAAATTCCGCCAGCAAACAGCGTCGCCTGGGTGACGTCAACACGTTTTGGTAAGGTAAGGCTAATGCCCGGAGTGGTAGCGATGGCGAATTTTTGAATCAAAAAATTACTTCCATCGTAAAATGCTGAGAAGGGAATTGTGCGCAAAATACCGTCGGGAATCACCAGCAAGGTTCCAATGTTTTTTTCTTCTAAGAGGCTCGCTGCTTGGGCAAAAAACATATCGTAGAGCTCTTTGCCGATCTGCTTGTACTCATCATCGCCTTGATCCCGCTGAAGGTTATATCTGAAGTCGTTTGCCAAAATTTCCAGGTCCTTTGCCGTAATTGGATAAACAAATTGATGAACTTGATCGCCGATGTTGACGAGAATTTCGAGTCGATCGTTAAGAATCACGGGATAGATCACGGCTGTTGCGACGTCGACTTTATTGAGATCCATTGTTTGGTCGGGAACCACGCAATCATTCTGAAAATAGTCCTCAAGCTCGGCGGACTTAGATTGTTCCAGAACCTGTTGAACCTGTTTCAAATAATCTTGCTGGTCCGCATTACTTGTAGTTGATCTCGCTGCGGTCAGCAGCAGGTCGGACAATTCTGAGAATAGCGGTTGAATTTTTTGTGGAAAGGTAAAAGGAGAGCCGTTGATTAATTCTTTCCTGACTTGTTCAAGGGTTGTGATGGCGATTTGGTATTCTTTGACCGCAGCTTCAGTTTTGCCTTGCAGGCGAAGGGCGCGAGCGGTTTGCCACTGCCACAGGTAAATACTTTCGTAAGAGCGGCTGGTGTTGGCGAGGAATGTCGCTGTGCTTAGGTAGCTAAGTCCCTCGGTGAATCTGCCTTGATCAATTAGATATCGACCTTGATGTCCGATGGCGTAGCTCTGCAGTCTAGAATCACCTCGACTCTCGGCGTTGGTGGCGGCGCGCTTAAGTAGCGTCTGTGCCTTTAAACTGGCCTCAGCGGTGCGTTCACTCGGAAGGCGCATCAGTAGTTCAGCCACGGAAATTTGTAGCGAGATTGATTCAGGTTGCCGGTCCAGCTCCATTGCGAGGGGTATCAATCGCTGGGCCAATGCTTTGGCGGCTTCTGTTTTACCGTAATCCAACTCGTGTCTGAGATGGTTGGCAAGGATGACGACAGTCATAGCCTTATCGGCAGACTTCTCGCTAGCGACCAGAGCCTCATCAAAGGTCGCGCTGGCAACTTTAGGATTATTTAGAGTGCTTTGAACCGTTGCGAAGATATTTAATGCTTCTGCTCGAATACTGTCTGGGGCATTCTGATCTAGAATCCGCGTGGTGATATTGATGCTAAGGGGGTACTCGCCAAGCTCGAAGTAGAGTTGCGCGAGTCTTAAACTGATTTGATTGCGCCGGGGCTGGCTTGTAGCAGCCAATTGATCCGCGTCCTGCAGCAGGGCGATGGCCTGGCTGCGATATCCTTCGTTTTGATAGACCATTGCGGATTGCACCAACTGGTCGATCTGGTCGTGTTCGCTCGTCCTATCTTTGCCGTTACCGGCAGCGGCTGTCAGAGTGGAAAAGAGCAAAATTAGCCCACAGCAAGCTGTCAGGGTTGCGGGGAGCCCGGTTCGCATTCTTCATCCTTTTGGTAATTCGTGCCAGCTAGAAATATAGCACAGCCTACGAGTTTGGTCACTTAGGGTGGTGAAGAGATGGCTCGTCTTAGCAGTAGTTGGGTATTACTTGCGTCGCTTAAAATAGCCCGCTTATCTTCGATGCAAACGCCTACCCGCGACAGTATCGCTCGATAGTTCGGAAGGCTGGCGGTCAGCTGGTATTGTCGATACAAGGGCACGAACAAATCACTATTTGCAGCCTGATCAAGTGCGGAGGCGATACCAATACCATCCCAATCAATTGATTTGTCTCGGCAACAAAGCAGAAATTTCGAAACGACCTCGTCCAGAGATTTGCCCTGTTGACGTAAAACCAGCTCGGCCTCCAGAAAATACAGTGCGCCAAACCAGTAGACTCGTTTAAATGCGCGTCTTTTCGCATCATCAGGATATTGGTGCTTGCTCTTGGAAAGTTGCCAGTGATCAAACTAGCGGCGTGTTCGAGCCAGCGTCCAAAACAATCCATCAAATAAATCGTTTCCCAGCAGGGATTTAGCGGCTATTCGGACTGAATCGAGCGACCAGCCCGCCAAGACCTCGAACGAGCCAGCGAGGTTGATGTTTAGCCCATGCAAGGGCTGCCTGATTGGCAATCCCAGGTACCCGAATAACCTCTCTGTTCATTAGTGCTTCATACCCTTCTCGAGCGACATCGGCAGGGGTAGAGGTGATACCGATGGGTACGTCGAAGCCCTGCACTTCATCTAGAAGAGCCGTTTTGGTTAATCCAGGACAGAGGGCGGTGACGGAAACTCCCGTACCGCGGAGTTCTTCTGACAAGGATTCGCTGAGTGACAATACGTATGCCTTAGAGGCTGCGTAGACTGCCAAAGATGGCACAGGCTGAAAGGAGGCGACGGAGGCAACATTGAGTATTTTACCCATTCCTCGATTAATCATTTTTGGTAGTAAACGTTGCGTGAGTCGCGTTAGGGCGACGATATTCAAGCTGATCAGGTTCAAAACTGCCGCTTCGTCCTGGCTTTGAAAATTACCGGAATAGGCGATTCCTGCGTTGTTCACCAACACATCGATCTCGATTTCTGAGACTGCCGTGATAAGCGTTTCGACGCCAGCATCTTCAGCCAAGTCACAGCTCACAACGGTAACGCTCACAGAGCCCCCGAGCTCTTCAGCCAGGGCTTTGAGATTCGATTCGCGTCGAGCGGTAATGACCAGGTCAAAGTTCTGTTTGGCAAAGTAGCGAGCCAGTTCCTCTCCAATCCCTGAAGAAGCGCCTGTAATGAGAACGGTGCCTTTAGTTGTCATTTTCGGGTCCGTCGCTCTTTGATTTTTTCTTGTTTGAATCGGCAGTGTCGCCGGTCATCATCCGTTGCAACCAGCTCTGGTAAGCCATCATAGGCTGCATGGCGCTGGAGACGAGGTCTTTATATTGAGATTGGCCAGCATCCTGGAGATACTTTTGGGCGTTTTTGATCATCTCATTCTGAAGTTTTTCGACATTGGGCAGGCCAATGAACCGTCTTAGTTCTTCAGGAGTGATATCGACATCTACGGTGATTTTCATGGTTTTGCCTCAGGACCAAAGAAAGGTTATTAGAGCGCAAAAAAAGAAGGGCGCATAGAGCGCCCCTAAAAATACCAACTTAACAAAGGGGTATTTAATCGGCTGTTTCAACTGTGAAAGCTTTTCGAACTGCGACGCCTGTTTCTTCAACGGCAGTTTTGATCACGTCAACTTGGCCGCGAGTAGAGTCTTTAACACCGGTCCACAACGTTTCGTTGTATTCACGCTGTAGTTCTACAAAGCTCGTGACGTCTGTCACTTCAGGAATACGCTTTGAGAAGGTGCTGTTTAATTCGAAGTACTTCTTCAGGTTGTCTTGACTCGTGCGAGCCAATTCCTGGAAAGTGTTTTGGTTGATTTCAAAAAGGGCGCGGCCCATCTCAACTTGCTTTTCAATCATGTTCATAATCTTCATCCGAATAGTGAAGGGGTTGTCTGACTCGGCGTCTGACCTAATGTCGCAGTGCAGCATTCTATAGTGCGCTGCAACAAATGCAAGTGAATTATGCCAAAAGATGCAGATCAGACGAAAAAATTAAAGTGTGGTAGGTGGACTCCACCGACCTGAAGAGGGGAAAACAGAATCGGGGGAGTCCGCTCACAACAGGTAGCTACCAATTACCTGCTGAAAGATGTTGCCAAGACGCTAGATTTAAGCAGCTTTTTTCTTTGCTGCTGTCTTTGCTTTGGCAGTTGTAGTCTTTGCTTTGGCAGTTGTAGCTTTCGCTTGGGCCTTGACAGTTTTAGTCACTTTTGCAGACGTTGTCTTTACTGCTTGTTCAATTTCGCTAGGACTGTAAGCCGCTTTTAGTGCTTCACGAGTTTCGTTGAAAGCGCCTTTTAAAAGCTCAGTTTGAGCAGCCATCGAGTCTTTTGCGTGGCTCCAGACCATCCCGTTGTACTCTCGCTGAAGCTCAACAGCACTGCTGATGTCTTTAACTTCTGGTAGGCGTGTTCCAAACTCGCGATTAACTTCAACATACTTTTCGATATTGGCGCGTTGCATGCTCAGGTATTCTTTCATTGTGCTGGTGTTGATCTCGTATAAGGACTTACCCAGTTCAGTTTGCTTCTCAATAATGTTCATGGAATATCTCCGTTTGTGTTTGTGAACTAAGCTGTAACGTAGCTTTGAACGTGGCTCTATGTTGCATTGCATCATTATATGTTGCTCTGCAACAATTTCAAGGCCTAATTACAAATATTTTCCTGATTTAAGCTACTTTTGTTAGATCTTGTGGCTTTTCAAAGGGTTTTGCTGACTGCTCGGTTTCCGAAGTCACCTGTCGGCGACCAATTTCCATGATGTTCGCTGGAAGTACCAACGTTTTCAGCTCTATAAATGAAGCCAGTATGTCATCCCTGAGGACGCCAATGTCTGGTACGGCCTTCTTGCAGCCGGTCAATCCGACAAAAAGGTCGTCACAGTAGCTTTGAACCGTGATATTTAAGCCAAGACCGTGAGTTGGAATCGAAACAGGATAGTGACTTAGCATTCGGGCGCCATTGGCATAAAGCGGTATGCGTGGACCAGGTACATTCGAGATCAAGACATTAAAGGGCATCTGTATCGCTTCTGAAGCATTGCTCAATTCGTTCATCCAACTGGCCGCCCTTGTCATGGCAGGTAGGCCAAACAAAGAGACGTTGCTGTCCATGCTATCTGCCAGCTCTGCGGTGACTTCTTTAGCCGTCTTGGCGGAACCCTTAACGCGGAGTAAGCGAACCCGGGGGTCAGCAACCGTCGTAAATAGATCAACATTCATCAGGCTGACACTATTACCTTGATCTGAGTGACCCTGTCTTTGCACTGCAACAGGACAACCTGCAACCAAACTGCGCCATGGCAATAGGTCTTTACGAGACAAATAGCGGCGTAGGGCACCTGAACAAATAGAAAGAAACACATCGTTGACACTCGCGCCCATAGTTTTACCAATCTTTCTGACATCGCTGAGGGGCATTTTGGTACAGGCAAAACTACGCTCTCTTTCTATGGCGCGGTTAAAGGCTGTCTTCGGTGTTGATTGACCTAGGGCGCCAAAGGACTTGCCGGGATCGATGGCACGTTGGCCCAGGCTTATAGCTGTTCTCATCATGCCCTCAGCACGTTCCAATCCACTGGATTGATAGCTGAACAGATTCTGGAAAGAAGCAGAGAGCAATTCAGCCATCCCCGGATCCTCAGCTTGAATGAAATTTGCAGGGCAATGCTTTGCCTGTGGCTCAGGCGTGTCGTCGGTTAAGGCTATCGTCAGCGCTTGGCCAGCCATGCCGTCAACACAGGCATGGTGTACCTGCGCATAGTAAGCAACTGTTGCGTCTGCAAGGCCTGTGATCACGTGCATACACCAAAGAGGTCGCTCACGGTTCATGGCAATTGCGTGTAATTCGGCAACCTTGGCCTGTAACTGTTCAAAGTTACCGGGGGCTTCGAGGGGGATTTCGACGACATGATTGTGGATGTCGAACTTACCATCACGAACCCAAACAGCGTGATCGATTCCACCGGGAATCATTTTGACCTTGCGCGTCAGGTAGGGCAGCAGGTGAATGCGATCCATCAGATAAATCCGAAGGCTTGCGACGAAGCCCTGGGGTGTTGTGTCCTTAGGCAATTCAAATTGCTGAAGTGATGCAATCTGATTGAGTACGTTATTAGTTTCTGAATAGAGAAAAGTGGCATCTTGCATGCTCAGCTTTTCCATGATGGCCTCCATTTAGTTTGGTGAGTAGTCCCTGGTACCGTTCTGACATCAATTACTGATTGCGCCTAAAACAACGCTTATGCAAGCACCAGCAAAGCTTGTGCCAGCACTGGACTGAAATGTCTAAAGCATTGAATTATCGGCAGTTTCTAACGAGTTGATGCCCTGATCGCCGGACTTGTGACGACAAAAGATTCACCAAAAAGGAATTTTGCCAGAACAGCAAGTGCCAGATTGGTGCGTTGTTGCGGATTATATGGGTCGGCATTTTCTAGTCAACTGATTTGAGCGCTGCAGCAATTTTTATTTTTACGCGTCTAGAAAAGTGCTGTGAAGAGGTTGTTAGGATTCGAGTTTAGATGCAAAGCCGAGGTTAATTTTCTCCGCAAATCACTCTTGCTTCCCTTACCCAAGTCCGCCACACTCGGCGCATTGTTCAATGCAACAATGCAACAAAAACAACGATTTGGAAGATGTGGATGTACGAACAGCTAGACGTGGAAAAACCACGTGGTCCCTCTCTGACTAACCTTTTGACGGAGATCCCGCGGACACTGTTTCAGCTGGGCACTCTGCCGATGGCCTGGCCGATGTTGCGAACCCTTAGCAAAGGCGATGGACACAAAGTCATGGTATTGCCTGGTTTTATGGCGAGTGATTCATCAACTGCCTTACTGCGACGATATTTAGAGCGGATGGGTTATTCACCTGTGGGTTGGGACCTTGGCCGCAATACAGGCAGCTTTGACATTATGGCTGCCAGACTGCCAGAGGTCTTTCTTGACCTGGTTGCTCGATGTGATGGCAAGATTTCTCTGATTGGTCAAAGTTTAGGTGGTGTTTTTGCCAGAGAATTGGGCAGACTCTATCCAGATCACGTTCGTCAGATTATTTCTCTCGGCAGTCCCATTCGAATGGATAAGAGTGATGCGGTGGCAAGTATCGTCGCGCGACTGTTTGAACAATCGACTGGTATGACCCCGCATGAAATGCGCGACGCTCTAGAATTTTTTGATGACTCTGTGTCGCCCCCAGTACCCATGACCGCCGTTTACAGCAAAGGTGATGGCATTGTGCACTGGCAAGGTTGCATGGAAGAGTTTGAGGATGATATGACTCAGAACATCCAGGTTTGTGGAAGTCACTGCGGCATGGCCTTTAACCCGGCGATCTATCATATCGTCGCGGATCGATTAGCCCAGGCGGAAAACAACTGGGTAAAGTATCAACAACCAGCGGCTGTCGCCGCTCTGTATGCGTAAGCAGGAACTAGCCCAATGAGAGAGTTTAAAAAATATCCTAATCGCCGTCTCTATGACATTCAAGAGAGCTGTTATGTCACCGTTGAAGACATTAGAAAAATTGTGCTTCGTGGCGACACCATCAAAGTTCATGACTCAAAAACCGATAAAGATCTGACCCGGTCAGTGCTATTACAGATTATTACTGAGCAAGAGGGTGAAGGACACGAGCCGATTCTAACCAATCGAGTGCTTGAGCAACTTGTCCGGTTCTATGGTGCGCCGATGCAAAACGTTGTCAGTCGTTATATCGAGCAGAGCATCACGACGTTTCTCGATCACGAACAACGCTATCGTTCACGGCTCCAGGATCTCGCTGGAACTGAGCCTATGACCCTGATGCGAAAGGCATTAGAGCAGAATGTTGAATTCTGGAACCGCCTGGCGAACTCGACCCAGAACCAGCCTAAAAAGTAGATTCCCTTCTCTTCTTAAAGGTTTGTGTAAAAGAGTCTTAGAAAAGAGCGGACACTAGAGAGAAGCTAGTAAGCTCCCTAGTTCATCGTAGTGATCGATTGAGCAGACTGCTGCTGTGAGAGCGCCGGGCTCAACGTATGGACTGTTGATTGCAACGACCTGCATTCCAGCGGCAATCGCCGCGCTGACGCCATTCGGAGAATCCTCGAAAGCGATGCAGTCTGCAGGGCTGACGCCAAGTCGAGCGGCGCAAAGCTGAAAAATGTCTGGTGCTGGCTTACCTCTTTTCAGTTCAGCATCATCACCACAAACTAACACAGAAAAATGCTTCGCCCAGGGACGGTGATTAAACTTCACGTCGACCAGATGGCGATGGCTACTTGTTGCTAAGCCAAGCGCGATGCCTTTCTTAGCAAGCGCTTCTATAAATGCTGCAGTGCCTGGCATTTCCGCTGCGCCGGGAAAAAGCGCCATTAAGTGAGTTTCCCTTGCCGTTAGAAAAGCGTCTGTGGTCAGAGGCAACTCGCAGGCATCAATAACAATTTGTGCACTGACGTGAGAGTCCCCGCCAATACATCGGCGTTTCAGCTCCAGCGTGTAGTTTGCGCCATAGGGATCGAGCACTTTTTGAGTAGCCTCTGTATAGAGTGGCTCCGTATCAAGCAGGGTGCCGTCCATGTCGAATATGAGTGCAGCGGGTTTGGGATTCAGCATCAACGTGTCTCGATAAATGGATCGGCGAGGGATTCTATGACCTCATGGGGAGTTAGTCCTTCCTCACTTGCGAGGCGAGCGGCTGCCTTTGCAGCAAGGTTAGAAAGGTTGAACAGTGTCATCTGGTTGAGGGTAAAAGTTTGCTGCCGTTCGACAATGAGGTAGGTCAGTAGAAAGGACAGTACTTCTTCTTTTTTCGGTCTTGGCTTCATTTGCGGCTATCATACGTGGCTGCGAGGTCCGGGAAAAGACGGTATAGGCAGGCCTTTGGTCGGATGGCATATATTCGGGGGTTTTAAGTCCATATCGGTCGTTTACATCGGTCTCTTCATTCTTAAACTATAAAGTTCCTGCCAGAAATGCGGGGTAATTATGCACAAGGTCACCTTCACTGAACGGCGTTCTGGTAAAGACCGAAGGCTGGAGTACCGACGGAGTGTTTTCCGTTGGTTCAAAGGTTGTTGGAAGCTATCCTCCTATCGACGAAATCGTATTCGCCGCACTCCCTATATCCGAGGCGAAAGCTATTCCCTTTATATCCCTGATCGTCTCTAACGTTCATTGACTAGAATCTAGGCGCTTAGCTATGACAAGATGACATAGCCTCGGCAACGCCAATTAATAGAGAAGACAGTGATGATGTATGACAATCTGAAAGTTCTGCGGGCAGGTTCAGTCACGAAAGTGATACTGAACCGTCCGGACCAACTGAACGCACTCAACACGAGTTTGATGGAAGAGATTGAGCTGGTTTCCCGGAGTTTTTTGAATGATGAAGAAACCCGCGTCGTCATTTTTTCAGGTGCGGGCAAACATTTTAGTGCTGGTGCTGACTTGAAGCAGAAGGCGAGTTCCGATGATTCTTTGCTACTGCGTCGCCGTAAGTCTGGTTTGGGAGCCAGGATGATCAAAGCCATCAGCGAAATCGATCAAGTCACTATTGCGGCTATTCATGGCGTAGCATTAGGCGGCGGCGCTTGTATCCCGACGGCTTGTGATTTTCGTATTGGAGCCGAGGATTGTTATTGCGGTTATCCTGAAGTTAATCTGGGGATAAATTTAATGTGGCTTTCCCTGCCACTATGCGTACGTTTGATTGGTCCAGCCCGTGCAAAGAGGATGGTTATGCTGGGTGACAAAGAGGACGCTCAAACGCTACTGAGCTGGGGGTTTCTTGACGAAGTGGTTGCCGCAGCTGACTTAGAAGACAGAGCAATGGAGATGGCTTTGCGATATGCAGCTCAGCCTCCTGTAGCCACTCAGATGATTAAGCAAAGCATTAACGCAGTCAGTAATGCGCTGGACCAAGCCATTATGCATATGGATACAGATCAGAATATGCTCACAACCCTGACAGAAGATCGTGCAGAAGGTATTGAGGCGTTCTTTGAAAAAAGGCAGCCGAATTTTACTGGCCGCTAGTCGCTGTCAACGATAGCAACAACCTGATCTTCGTTGACCTGCTGTTCTTCTTCAACAAGGATTTCGGTCAGTGTTCCAGCTTCGGTTGCCTCGACTGGAATCTCCATTTTCATGGATTCCAAAATCATAATGACGTCCTCTGCTTCCACACGGTCACCGACCTGCTTCTCGATCTTCCAGACGTTTCCAGTGACTTCTGATTCAATTTCGATTCGCGCCATGGTTTTTCCGTTAGTCTATTATGGACTGGTAGGCAGCCACGCGCAATTCGCGACGGATAGGATAGCTACCCGATGGCATTAGTTGAGTGAGAAAAATCACCAGCATGTCTTCTTCTGGGTCTACCCAAAAATAAGTGCTGGCGGCGCCACCCCAGGCAAATTCCCCGGGCGAACCGAGGATCTGGGCTTCAGTTGGGTCAATCATGACGGAAAATCCGAGGCCAAATCCAATCCCATCAAATGGGGTTTCGCTAAAGGTAGGCTGGCCCATGCTGGTTAGATCGCCGTTGTTCGGGAGGTGGTTGCTTGCCATGAGTTCCATTGTTTTGGTGCCGAGCAGTCTGACCCCATTGAACTCTCCGCCGTTCAACAATAGCTGGGCAAAGCGATAGTAGTCATGCACCGTTGATACCAGTCCACCACCACCTGAATGCATGGTGCGGGGCTTAAGGTACGTGCTGTGCTCTGGAGAGTCTATGAGCTGCATGCCGTCGTCGGCTGTTTTCTGGTAGTTGGCGGCAAACCGATGAGTTTCATCCTCCGCAACATAAAACCCAGTGTCTTTCATCTCAAGGGGTTCGAAGATTTGTTCTTTTAGAAAGTCATCGAAAGGAATGTCGGAAATTTTTTGCACGAGATAGCCGCAAACGTCGGTGGCGACACTGTATCTCCAGCGGCTGCCGGGTGAGAAAACCAGCGGCATTTCGCACAGTTTTTCGACCATCTCATCCAGGCTGTCAGATTCTTCTACGGCGGCGTCCCGGTACATATCGTCCACGGGATGAGTTTGTAGAAACCCATAGGTCAGACCTGAGGTGTGGGTCAGCAAATCACGGATGGTCATTTGCCGTTCGGCTTTTTGATTGCCCGTTTTGCCATAGACTGCAAGATCAGCAAAGCCGGGAATGAACCTGGAAACAGGATCATCAAGTTGGAAGCAGCCATCCTCGTAAAGCATCATCAGAGCAACACTCGTGATGGGTTTAGACATCGAGTAAATGCGGAAGATGGTATCGTCCTGCATCTTCTTGTCGGCCTCTATATCCATCATGCCCTGGCTTTCGAGGTGCACGATCTCACCACGCCGGGCAACCAATGAAATGGTGCCTGGTAATTTCCCCTCGTCAATATAGCGCTGGGTCAGGTGATCGATTTTATAGAGCCGTGCGCCGGATAGGCCCACATCTTCTGGCGTAGTTCTCATCCCAGTTTCCTAATGAATGCTACCAAAGGGGGCGTGACTAATGGCAAGACCCTGGAGGATCTTGCCGTTAAACGTTACTGGTCAAACATGATGATATGTCGTGCCTCTTGGCCTGACTTCAACGCATTCAACGCATCGTTCACATCCGCCAATTTAATATGCTTGGAAATCATCTGATCCAAATGCAATTTGCCATCCAGATAAAAATCGACGAAGCGTGGCATATCAACACGGAAGCGGTTTGAACCCATATTAGAACCCTGCAGCTTTTTCTCGGCAAGCAGTTCAACACCATGTATCTCAACCATAGTACCGATTGGAATCATGCCGATCACGGTAGCTGTGCCGCCAGATTGCAACATCTTAAAAGCTTGTTCTGCTGTCGCTTTTAAGCCAATCGCTTCAAAAGTGTAATGACAACCACCCTTGGTCATCTCGATGACTTCAGCTACGGCGTCACAAGTACTTGCGTTAATCGTATGAGTGGCACCGACGGCTTTTGCTAATTCCAGTTTTGAGTCGACCATATCGATGGCAATAATTTGTGAAGCGCCAGCAATCGCTGCGCCATTAATCGCGCCAAGACCAACACCACCACAACCGATAACGGCGACGATTGAACCGGGCTCAACTTTCGCTGTATGAAATACTGCACCAACGCCTGTGGTCGTAGAACAACCGATGAGGGCAGCGCGATCCATCGGCATATCCTCGCGGACTTTAACGAGGGCATGTTCGTGAATCAGCATCAATTCAGCAAACGAAGATAGATTCAAGAATTGGTGGATGGGCTTGCCGCCTTGGGATAGACGAGTCTCTTCTTCCTGTTTACGAGAAACCTCGGGGGAGGCGCAAAGCGATAGATGCCCAGTGATACATTTTTCGCAGTGGCCACAAAACGCTGATAAACAAGTAATGACATGATCGCCTTTTTTGACGTAGGTCACGTCGGAGCCAACTTCTTCCACAACACCAGCGCTCTCATGGCCAAGAATCGTGGGTAACATGTAAGGATAAGAGCCATCCATAAAATGGAGGTCACTGTGGCAAACGCCGGCAGCGATAGGGCGGACCATCACTTCCCGTGGGCCGGGTTTGGAAATTTGGACTTCTTCAATTTCGAGTGGTTTGTTGGCTTCCCGCAAGACGGCTGCTTTCATTGTGACTTCCCCTTATAGTGCATGAATTCAAAGCACAGCTTTGATTCGTAAAACTATCACGATTGGAAATGGAATTGCTATTAATCAACAGGAGTTTGAATTGCTGTGCCTGAAGTGATTGTTGCCCTAGGAGCGAATGTAGGGAGTCCAGAGCGACAGGTTCAGGAGGCGATGGATCGCCTTCAGAGTCTCGCCACAGGTTCTATCTCTCGGTCATCTCTTTGGCGGTCTGAACCGGTGGGAATGAACGATCAGTCTGGAATCTTTGTCAATGCAGTAGTAGCTTTCGACACTCGACTCCCGTCGGAATTGTTGCTATCAGCATTGCAGGCTTTGGAGGTAGAGATGGGGCGGCCGTTTGATCACCAAAAGAATGTTGCTCGAGCGATGGATCTCGATTTGATTACCTACGGGCAGGAAAAAATTAAAACGTTAGGACTTGAAGTGCCACATCCTAGAACCTCAGAACGTTTGTTTGTGTTGCTACCCCTCGCAGAAATTCGCCCACAGTTCATTCTGCCAGGTCGACAGGTGCAGATTGATGTGTTGATCCAACAGGCGCCGGCAATGGAAATCAGCCCGTTGCCGCGAACTCCGCTTCTTCCATAGCCAAGTGTTCTTCTCGGGCGGTATCTGCTGGATCCTCGCATAGTGAATCTAGACCAGAATTTAGACTCCTCAAGTCAGGGCCAATATTGGTCCTTGAGTTGTTTCTTGTAGAGCTTACCCGTCGGATGGCGCGGTAGAGCTGAAGTGAAGTCGATGCTGCGGGGGCACTTGATGTGGGATAGGTGCTCACGGCAGTAGGCTATGAGTTCCTGCGCCAGCGCTTGAGAGCCGGATTTCTCTGAAAGTAACTCGATAACCGCTTTGACCTCCTCACCAAATTCTGGGTTCGGTACGCCGAAAACTGCAGCATCAGCCACCATCGGATGTGAAACCAGAAGGTTCTCGACTTCCTGCGGATAGATGTTTACGCCACCGGAAATGATCATGAAGGATTTTCGATCCTGTAAATACAGATATCCCGCAGCGTCGACATAACCAATGTCTCCAAGCGTTGACCAGCCTTGACTGTTTTTTGCGTTCGCGGTTTTTTCCTCATCCTTGTAATAGCTGAAGTCCGAACCATTGGCGAAATAAACTGTGCCGGATTCGAGCGCAGGCAGCTCCATCCCGGCTTCGTTGAGAATGTGAACTTCACCGTGAATGGCCTGACCGACGCTGCCGCGGTGGGTTAACCATTCTGGCGTGGTGATCGCTGTTGAGCCATTTGCCTCGGTGCCGGAATAGTATTCGTAGATCACCGGTCCAAACCAATCAATCATCTGTTGTTTGATTTCGATGGGACAAGGCGCTGCAGCGTGTATTACATATTCGAGGGAGCCAATGTCATATTGACCGCGCGTAGCCTTGGGCAATTTTAGCAGCCGCACAAACATGGTCGGCACCCACTGGCTGTGGGTAATCGCGTGGGCTTGAATCGCCTGTAGGGCGGCCTCGGCGTCAAACTTTTCGAGAATAAATGCCGTGCCACCGAGCCGAGTGACCATCATGTTGTAGCGCAGTGGCGCCGAGTGGTACATGGGAGCCGTGGATAAATAGCGTGTTTCTGGACTCAGGTTGTGCATTTTGATGCGAGTTTTAAACAACTCGGAAACTGTCCCGATCGTTGAGAATTTTAGTGGAAAGCGCACCCCTTTTGGACGTCCTGTGGTGCCAGAGGAATAGATCATTTCTGCCCCTTCACACTCATCCAGGATAGGCGTACAAGGGTACTTCCTGCGTTCTTGAGCCCAGTGGGGATAATCGGTAGCGACGCCATCGACGATAAGAATATCGAGGCGCGTTTGTTTTAAGAATGAACTGGGTAATCTTGCTAAAAGATCTGGGTTCGTAATCAACAGTCGGGCGTCGGAGTTGTCCAGAATATAGGTCACTTCCGTGGTCTGAAAAAAAGTGCTGATCGGTGTGTAGTACAGACCAGAACGCTGGGCAGCCCAGGTAATCTTTAGGAATTCTTCGTGATTCGGC
>Ga0222633_1000805_pt1 | contig 22201 bp, 20 predicted proteins | sample AntAcemetageno48_FD_179816 | JGI IMG/M metagenome (GOLD analysis project Ga0222633, IMG submission 179816) | Saline water microbial communities from Ace Lake, Antarctica - #48 | ecosystem: Environmental > Aquatic > Non-marine Saline and Alkaline > Saline | place: Antarctica: Ace Lake | collected...
CTACAAAGGAAAAGGCAAAACCTAACCAACAATAATCATATTTCCTGAATCAAGACCCGAGGCCTTGCATCCTTCCTGGTAGGTCTGCAAAACAGACTTCGCATCGACGATGCCCAGGATGCTGCCGCCTTCGTCAATATTCACATTGCAGCCATAGATTGCGAACCAGACTTCGGTGTCCTCGGTATTGTCCTCCGACACCAGCAATGTATGAATCGAATGCGCGGGTTCATAAAGGTAAGAACCCGCCCGATTAACCTGGTCCGGATACTCTTTGTAATACCAGCTACCCGAATGAGTCACCGCAAACACCGGTCCGGTATGGTAGTGCGTCTGGATTCTATACCCCGCCGGCCATAGCGTTTTCACCACCCAAAGACCCAGATTCAAGTCGACATGCAAGACCTTCACCCTGGAACCATCTTCGGATTCCAACCACGGTAAATCATCCTGGCCAATGTGCAGCGCCTCACTGGCATCGTTCATTGGAATAGTGAACCCGCCCTGGATTCCTGCGCCCATATCTTTCGCTTCTGACATTGCATTTCCTCCTGTATTCCCAATACCCTACCAGCTACCCCGCGCACTGGGCTAGACTGTTTACCATGCAAACACTGTCCCAAAAATTTATTTACGAGTGGCGCTATTCGGCGATATCAGCCGGGATGGTTGTTGTCATACTACTCGCAGGACTGAACTATCTGGCGGGCAACTGGGACCCTGTGAACGCGCCATGGTACTTTGAATCAGGCCGCGCTTTTATAGGAATGACACTCCTGGTGACGCTGTTTCCTCCCTATCTCTGCGTCTGCACTATCTATGGGTTTCGTCGCTCATTTGCGTTGGCCCGGAAAATCGACGCAACCCACACGACTCACCTGACCCAGACGATTGTCAGCATGCCCTGGAAGCTGGTGTTATCAGCAGGGACTCTGGGCGCACTGTTTGCGATTTTTTTTAATATCCCCAGCAAGGGCTGGCTAAACTTTACGCTCGACACACCGACAGACATTGGCATCGCACTGGGTCAGCTACTCATCTGGACGATCATTTTCTGCTTCATCGCTATACGTCTTCGAATCGCCCGGGATTTTAATCACGCCAGCCAGAACGTACCGATCGACATTTTTGAGCCAAGCGGCTTACGCCCCTTTGCACAGATAGGGCTAATCGATGTGCTGACTTTTGCCGGGGGGATGGTGCTCTCAACCTTACAGTCCGTAGATTTCAGCTTTCGCCCTGACAATTATTATAAGGCGCTCGTTATCGCCGTTCCCGCGATGCTCTACCTGGCTGTGTTCCCCATGTGGCATATTCACAAACGAATGTTGGCTCTCAAGAAAGAAGAACTGGACGAGCTGAACAGGAAAATCGCCAGCGCATCCAAAAGTCTGGAAGTCGACAAGGTAAACGAACTGGAAATTCTTTTACAAAGACGTGAACGGGTCGCCAACTGCAGCACCTGGCCAATAGACACAGCCATCCTGCAACGCTTTCTTTTCTATATCATTATTCCGCCACTCGCATGGATAGGTGCTGCACTGGTAGAGTCTGTGATCGACGATTTTATTGGAGGCTGACGCCTGATATGAAAGTAGTTCAATGTGTTAAACACGGCTCTCACCTTGACTTACAGGTGGGCGAGATAGCTCCCCCAGGAAAGCCAGAAGCTGGTCAGGTGCAAGTTGCTCTCGCCGCGAGGGGGATTCAGTTTAGCGACCTTGTTCGATTTGAGGGGAACTACCAGGTAGATTCACCCCTTCCTTTCATCGTAGGTGGTGAAGCTGCAGGAACCATTACTGAAGTCGGGACGAATGTCGAAGGCCTCGAAGCAGGAGACCTGGTGCTATGTGGTGGTGGCTGCGCTGAACTGGTTAACGTTAACGCAAAAACAGTCACCAAAGTGCCGCCAAACATCGACCCCGCCATCGCGGCTTCTTTCCGAAACAACTATGCAACCGCCCTGGATGGTCTGCAAAGAGCCAATCTGCAGGTCGGAGAAACGCTACTGGTACACGGGTCTGCCGGTGGCGTCGGCCTCGCTGCCGTTGATCTGGGCAAGCTGTTCGGTGCGACCGTCATCGGGACGGCAAGCTCTGATGACAAACTGATGATCGTCAAGCAGATAGGCGCTGATCACGTGATCAACTATTCAGACGGGTTTAGGGACGAGGTCAAAACGCTGACCGGCAACCTCGGTGCGGACGTTATTTACGATCCGGTCGGTGGCGATGTGTTCGATGAATCCATGAGATGTATTGCACCTTTCGGCAGGATTCTGGTGCTTGGGTTCACCAGTGGCCGACCCGCCCTGGCGAAGACCAACCATCTTCTGGTTAAGGATGCTTCCGTGATTGGCTATACGGTTGGCGGCCTGCAACGGTATCGCCCGGAGCAGAACGCAAAAAACAACGAAGTACTGATGCAATGGCTGGCATCCGGCCGGATCAACCCTTATATCTCTCACACACTCCCGATGGAGCAGGCGGTGGAGGGCTACCAGTTGATCGTCGACAGGAAAGTCGTTGGTAAAGTGATTCTCACCAATGAATAATGACAGGCAACGTTTCATCGAGGAACTCCAATGATCACACTCGTTACCCTGCCGCCCGCCTTTGGTCTTCGGAACGTGAGCCCGTTTTGCCTGAAGGTTGAAATGGCATTAACGCACCTTGGTCTTGAATTTGATTACGAAACCGAACAGGACCCAAGAAAAGCGCCGAAAGGCAAGTTGCCGTACCTGCTTATCGACGGTGAAAGAATCGCAGATTCCGAACTGATCTTTGAGCGTCTGAACACCATGACCCAGGGGAAGCTCTATGCCGGCCTAACCCCGGAAGAAAAGGCAACCGGCGTCGCGTTCTCTCGACTGGCAGAAGATCATCTCTACTGGATGGGCGTCGCCAGCCGCTGGTTGGATGATAAGTGGTTCCCCAATATCGTTAGCGGATTCTTTGGGTTCGTGCCAGGGCTATTGCGCGGCTTCGCATCAAACAGTGCCCGCAAGGCAGTAGCACAAACCTATGACCTGCATGGCCTGGGTCGTCACACACTCGAAGAACAGAAAGGATTCGCCAGGCGTGACCTGCAGGCCATTGCCGATATTGTTTCCGTTAAGCATTACATCGTCGGGGGACGCCTCACGGCTTTCGATTTCGTGGTCGCAAGTATGCTCTCCGGTTTTATGGACAATGAACCCGCCACCTGGCTCGGTGATATCGCCAATGGATATCCCAGCCTTCGAGAATACCTGGAGCGTATCCAGAATGCTGTCGGTGTTTCTGGCAAATAGGTTCGCCCCACACATCCTGACTCTGTGATAGCCTAACCGTTCAGTTTTTTACAGGATTACTGACGGTTATGGATCTCTCTTTTGGCGCAGGGTACGACGAGTTTCGTGCTGAGGTACAACAGTTCATTGCGGCGAGCAGTGATAAATCCCCCAAACAAAGTGGCATGGGGAATGCCGAGGCAATCGCCTGGCAAAAACTCCTCATAGAAAACGGCTACGCCGCGCGCACAATCCCAAGGGAATACGGTGGGTTCGGCGCTGAACCCGACATTATAAAATCCAGAATCATTGCAGAGGAATTCTCAAAGGCCGAGATCAATACCGGCCTTGGTGGCCAGGGTATTTCGATGCTGACCCCTGTGCTGCTGGAAATGGGAACAGAGGAACAAAAACAACAGTTTATTAAACCCACCATTCACGGGGAAATGATCTGGTGCCAGGGTTATTCTGAGCCCGGCGCCGGGAGCGACCTTGCCAGCCTCACCACCAAAGCAGAACTTGATGGTGACGAATGGGTCATCAACGGGCAAAAGATCTGGACCAGCACCGCGCATTTGGCCGACTGGATATTCTGCCTGGTCAGAACAGAACCCGAAGCGCCTAAACACCAGGGCATCTCATTTCTCCTGTTCAGCATGGATACGCCGGGTATCGAAGTTCGACCACTGGTTGATATGACGGACGCTGCCAATTTTAATGAAGTGTTTTTCACAGACGTACGAGTACCAAAAGATCAGATCGTCGGCCAGCGGGGACAGGGCTGGCAAGTTGCCAACGCCATCCTCGGCCATGAACGCGGTTCACTTGCGCCACCTGATGCTGCGCTGTCACGCCTCAACGGGGTGATCAAACTAATGAACTCCGAATCTGTCAACGGCGAGCGAGTCATCGATAAACCTGTCTTCCGGGATCGCCTGATGAAAATCCAGGGTCGAGTGCTTGCCATGAAATGCAACGACATGCGCCTTCTGTCAGCAAGCATCAATAAAAACCAGGATGCAAAACTGGCTGGCATGGTGGTCAAACTACTGGGAACTGAACTCAGACACGAGCTGGAGGCACTTGCTGTCGATGTAATGGGTGAGATCGGTATCGCCTATGGAGACAACCCGCATCTTCGCGGTAATGGCTCCTGGCAATACCAATACATGTTCTACCTCGGTCTGATCATCGGCGGGGGAACTTCCCAGATCCAGAAAAACATCATCAGCGAACGTGGACTTGGCATGCCCCGGGAACCAAAACCCGCAGCCAAAGCAAACGCTTCATAGGAGTCACCCGATGGAATTTGGATTATCTTCAGAACAAACACTCCTGCAGGATTCTGTTAACCGATTCCTGACAGAACAGGTTCCACTGGACAGGGTTCGGAAAATTGCCGCAGGCGAATCGAGTGACGCTGAGTCGTGGAGCGGTCTGACTGACCTTGGCATCCCGGGGTTACTGATTAGCGAAGCCAACGGTGGCCTTGGGCTTTCCAGTCTGGACGCTGCTGTTGTTTCAGAACTGCTCGGCTATCACGTCACACCCTCCCCCTTTATCAGTTCGGCGGTGATGGCACCTGCAGCGATGCAGGCAGCCGCAAGACGTGAAGACTTACTGGGATCAGTTGCGACCGGTGAGACTCGAATCGGAATTGCGTTCGCAGAAGGCATCGGCGCCCGAAATGACGCGGGACTAACGGTCGACGGCGGCAAGCTTTCAGGCAAGTCCCTTTTCGCCCTGGATGCCGATGCAAATTATTACCTCGTATCAACCGACACACAGAAAATTTACCTGGTCGATGCGAACGCGAGTGGACTCTCGCGATCGAGCTTAACGACGATTGATCGAACAAGATCCACCTGCGAACTGACCTATGAAAAAGTGAATGCCGAACTGATAAGTGATGATCCTGATGTATTCAGGATTGCCCTTGATGCGGGGCTGGTTTCCCTGAGCGCAGACACACTGGGAGCCTCGCAGTGTGCCCTGGACCAGGCGGTAACCTACGCCGGCCAACGCGAGCAATTTAACAGGGTCATCGCCTCTTTTCAGGCAGTGAAACATATGTGTGCCGAGATGGTCGCCGGCCTGGAGCCCTGCAGGTCGATGGTCTGGTACGCCGCCCACGCCCTGGATGAAATTCCCGAAGAATCCACCATGATGGCCAGCCACACCAAGGCCCATCTTTCAGAAGTAGGCCAGTTTGTCACTCGCACCTCAACCGAAGTTCATGGTGGTATGGGATTCACCGACCTGGTTGGATTGCACTACTGGTTCAAGCGAGCGGGTTTCAACCGCCAGCTTCTGGGTTCACCGGAACTGTTAAGAGAAAGAGCCGCCAGGGCTCAGGGACTGGCCGCATAACATCGAGAAGGTCACGACAGGAAATCAATAATATCTTTCCATGCCTGTTTGTCCTGGATAATGAACAGGTGACCGCCCTCGTACCATTTTAGCGTCGAATGGCGAATGGCCGCGGTCAACGCCTCCTGATTTTCCGCCGGTGCAATACCATCGTAACGTCCAGCACAGATCAGGGTTGGGATTTCGATTTGAGCCAACCGGTCCATCGTGTCATGGTTGGCCCTGGCTTCCAGCTGAAGCCTCGCACCGCGCCTGAACGCTGCGGTCTTGTGATCGGCAACTGCCATCTTCAATGTATAATCAATCAGCTTCTGGACCTGATCCGGGTTCTCTGCCTGCCACGCCTCACCTCGACGGGTATCCGATACACCCATCAGTTTCACGAGCCGCTCGACAGCATCCAGGTCATCAGGCAACTCGTGAAAAGGATAGCTGGGCAGATCGCCACCGGGGGAAGTGCAACAAAGCACCAATCGGCGAATACGTTCAGGATGCCGCAACGCCAGATGCTGGGCGACCATGCCCCCAAACGACACACCGATAACATCCACAGCTTCAAAACCAAGCGCATCCAGCAGGGATGCCGCGTCATCGGCATAGTGCTCCATAGTATAGGGGCCATCAGGTTTCCCGGATTGACCAAGACCACGCTGATCAAACGCGATGACGTGATGGGCTGAAGCCAACGGGCCATCCAGAACGCCAGGCTTCACTCGAAGATCACCACCGGTTCCACTAATGTAAAGCACGGGCAAACCCTCGCCCCCTTCTTCGACGTATAGCTCTAGGTTCGTTGTCGCTACAAATCCCACTTAAGCCACCACGCCAGAATCAATGAATACCTCGATCCCGTTATCGCCACGTCCGAAAATGTTTTGACCTTCAACTGCTTTCATTATTTCTCCGCTGCTGGTTCGATTTCCTTCGGATCTTGCTTCTCTACACTGACATCCTGAAGATTTATTTCAGAAGCAACTGGCTTCTCTTCCTGTTCACCGCTCAACAGCAGGTATCCCGTCAATAACACGATTGAAATCAGCGTGCCGATGACATACTGCGACCTGTCAGAAACACTGGGCTCGTCACTCATTTTTGGCACTTGCGTAGCGGTGGACACACGATATCCTACACCTCCCAGACTCAAAATAGCGAACCTGCCCGTGACCGAATATTCTCCATTGCCAGAATCCATGCGAGCACCCAAACCCGCGACCGAATCAACAAAAGCGGTACAACAATCATTCAGAACAAAGCTCAATTTCAACGACACCCGGAGTTTCGAGGATGCGCGCAAGGGGTTCATCGCAACGCTGTCGCCCATGAGTATCGAGCACGACAAGGGTGGGCGACTGGTATATGACCTGGAAGCATTGTCATTTCTTGAAGGGGAAGCGCCAGATACCGTCAACCCCTCGCTGTGGCGAATGTCCCAGTTGAACGCGCAACATCACGGCCTGTATGAAGTCATCGACGGCATCTACCAGATACGTTCGTTCGATATCGCAAACATGACCCTGATTCGAGGCAACACCGGATGGATTATCATTGATCCACTGACGTCCAGCGAGACGTCTCGCGCAGGCCTTGAGCTCGCCAACAAGGAACTGGGTGAGCGCCCGGTGGTCGCGGTGATTCACACGCACAGCCACGCCGATCACTTCGCCGGCGTGTTAGGCGTTATCACAGCAGAGCAGGCTGCCTCAGGAGAAGTTCCGGTAATTGCACCACTGGATTTTGTTAATGAAGCCCTTGCCGAGAATATTCTTGCCGGAAATGTAATGGGTCGGCGCGCGACCTATATGTACGGCAACCTGCTCGAACCATCGCCCACCGGGTTTGTATCTACCGGCCTCGGCGCCGCGCTTTCTATGGGAACAACAGGCTTCGTCATACCCAACGATATTATTAAGGAGACTAGTGAGACCCGCCATATTGATGGTATTGATATCGAGTTCCAGATGACAATGGGAACAGAAGCACCTTCCGAAATGGTGTTTTACTTTCCCCAGTTCAAGGCCCTTTGTATGTCAGAGATTACCTCACATCACCTGCACAACGTTTACACACCCAGGGGCGCGCAGGTTCGGGATGCCCTGGCCTGGGCGGATCAGATCAACGAATCCATTGACCTGTTTGGCGACAAGCTTGAAGTGCAGTTCGCGAGTCACCACTGGCCTGTCTGGGGACAGCAGTCCGTTAAGGACTACATGACGAAACAGCGAGACCTTTATAAATTTATTCATGACCAGACCCTCAGGCTTGCGAACATGGGGTACAACAAAGAGGAAATCGCCGAACAACTTGAGTTACCCGACTCGCTCGGACTCGAGTTCTACAATCGGGACTACTACGGCACTCTGTACGCCAATGCGCGGGCGGTTTACGTCAAATACCTGGGATTCTTCGACGGCAACCCCTCGACGTTGCATCCACTTCCTCCCGTCGAAGCCGCAGGAAACTACCTGCGCTACATGGGCGGCGTCGACAGCATCCTTGCGAAAGCGCGGCAAGACTTTGAAGCAGGAAACTACCGCTGGGTCGCTGAAGTCCTGAATCATGTCGTAATGGATAACCCCGAGCAGTTCGAGGCAAGGGCCCTGCTTGCTGACACCCTTGAGCAACTGGGCTATCAATCGGAATCAGGACCATGGCGCAATTTTTACTTGTGCGGCGTCCTTGAACTCCGGGAGGGGCTGCCAAGTGGCTCAAACTATGCCGCCAGTGCGGGTATGGCAGGTTCAATTCCGTTGGACAACCTCTACCAGATCATGGCGGTGAGGTTAAACGCAGATCGTGCTGATGGCATCACGCTACAAATCAATCTGGCGTTTAGCGATAGCGAACACACCTTACTTAGTATCGAGAACTCTGTGCTGAACACTTTCAGCGGACGTCAGTCCGCGGATGCGGCAGCTACACTAAAAATCAGCGAACGAAACTTCAAACTGCTGATGGCTGGACAAAAAGACGCCTCCAGCCTGATGACTGAAGGGGAACTGGTCATAGAAGGTGATGCAGGCGCACTGTTACAGCTATCCGGGTTGTTCGATCAGTTTGAACGACGCTTTCCAATTGTTACACCGAGGAAACCATGGCGTTAAGACTCGACGCACACCAACACTTCTGGCGATACAACGACACTGACTTTTCCTGGATGGATAATGTCTGGATAGAAAGCAATATTCTCAGGCAGGATTATCTTCCCGCACACCTGGAGCCGTATCTGCGTGACAACGGTCTCCACGGCAGCATTGCTGTGCAGGCTCGCCAGACTGACAGTGAAACTGACTTCCTGCTTCAACTGCAGTCTGAAAACAGTTTCATCAAGGGGATCGTTGGATGGACAGACCTGACGGCTGAAAACCTGCAATCAACCTTGTCCCGTTACGTGGGCAACGTATCAGGGTTTCGTCACCCCCTCGAGAACGAGTCTGATGGTGACGTTATGCTGGGCGCACCCTTTAGACGGGGCATCAGGATGCTGGAAGACTTTAACTTCACCATTGACCTGCTGGTGAGGCCGCACCATCTGCAGTGTTGTGTTCGGCTGGCAGATGATTTTCCAAACCAGCAATTTGTCATTGATCATCTCGCGAAACCAGATTATTCAGAAGCAGGTTTCCAGACCTGGGCCAGTGATATAAGAACGCTATCGGAGAGAGAGAATGTGTTTTGCAAGCTCTCGGGCATGGTGACCGGGCTGCCACCCCTGGACCCTGAAGACGACGAGCTCGCTATAGACGATTACCTGCCATACCTGGATTTGGTGTTGGAGCAATTCACACCGAAGCGACTTATGTTCGGTTCCGGGTGGCCAGTGTGCACACTGGCTGCCACCTTTGACGAAGTGTATGACATCACGAACCTTTACATCGGAAAACTAAGCACCCGGGAGCAGGAACTGATCATGGGTGAATCTGCCGCTCTGTTCTACAACATCGAGCCTGCCTGACCGTCATTGATAGCACGGGAAGCAATGCTGGTTTATCCTGTCTGACCGATTGTTAACTTATCTTTCCAAGAATGGAGTTCTCCAATGGCTGAATTTGGTGCCCTGATTTTTCCAACAGACTACGCAATGCATCCCGTCGCACTCGCAAAAGCTATCGAGGAACGGGGACTGGACTCGCTTTTCTTTCCCGAGCACACGCACATACCCGCATCCAGACGCACCCCCTACCCTGCCGGCGGTGATCTGCCTAAGGAGTACTCACATACCTACGACCCTTTCGTGGCACTGGCAGCCTGCGCAGGCGCAACCGAACGAATCAAGCTGGGAACCGGAATCTGTCTGGTCGTAGAACGTGACGTCCTGACCCTGGCGAAAGAGATTGCCTCGATTGACCGAATTTCTGGCGGCCGATTTATCCTTGGCATTGGCGCAGGCTGGAATGCAGAAGAAATGGAAAATCACGGCATTGAATACAAACATCGCTGGAAAGTTGTGCGCGAGAAAATCCTGGCCATGCGTGAACTCTGGACCAAAGACGAAGCGGAGTTTCACGGCGAGTTTGTAGACTTCGACCCGGTCTGGTCCAACCCGAAACCCATACAGGCGGGCGGTCCTCCCGTGCTGATGGGCGCAACCTCAAAATGGAGTTACGACCGTATCGCTGAGTATTGCGACGGCTGGTTACCCATCGCCGGACTGGACGCAGGTCACCTCCCGGAAATTGAAAAGGCGCTGGTGAATCGTGGCAGAAAGCTTTCTGATATCACGCTGGCCATGTTCGGCGTACCGGCTGATGAAGCGTTTATCGAATCCAAGCTGGCTGATGGATTCAACCACTTTGTGTTTGGTCTTCCACCCGAGGGCGAAGAAACAGTACTGCCATTGCTGGACCAGTACGCGGTGATTGCCGAGAAGATGCGCCTGTAACTGATGTCTACCAGTCTGCTTGTACTACTCGATGACATAGCGACCATACTCGACGACGTCGCCGCCATGACCAAGGTGGCCGCAGGTAAAACCGCGGGGGTTGTTGGAGATGACCTGGCCCTGAATGCGCAGCAGGTATCCGGCGTTCGGGCAGATCGTGAGCTTCCCGTGGTCTGGGCAGTCTTTAAGGGGTCAGCACGCAACAAGCTGATCATCGTCCCTGCGGCGCTCGTACTCGCGGCGATTGCACCCTGGATGATTACCCCGTTCCTGATGCTGGGAGGGTGTTACCTGTGCTACGAAGGGTTCGAGAAAGTCGCGTCTACTTTTCTTCATCCGGAGGAACGGGAGGCTGCTCGAAAGAAAGTCCTGTCTGCACTGCATGATCCTAAAATTGACCTGGTTGCTTTCGAGCAAGAAAAAATCAAGGGTGCGATTCGAACAGACTTTGTCTTATCTGCGGAGATTATCGTCATAGCACTGGGCACTGTTCAGGACGCAGCCCTGGTCACCCAGGTATTCACCGTGGTGACTATCGCTGTATTAATGACTATCGGCGTCTATGGGTTGGTCGCGGGGATTGTAAGGCTTGATGACCTTGGCCAGCACCTGGTCGATTCGGGTAGTGATGCCGGTTCAAAAAAATGGATGGGGGAACGAATCCTCGGTTTTGCACCCTATCTGATGAAAGGGCTGACCATCGTGGGTACCGTCGCGATGTTCCTGGTAGGTGGCGGTATTCTGGCGCATGGCATTCCAGTGATATCCGGGTTGTTCGAACTGATCCTGCACCGAATCAGCGAACTGACATCGATGGGTTCAGCACCCTCAGTCCTGGCGTCCCTGCTCCTCAATGGCGCGCTGGGAATCATTGCCGGTGGATTGCTGGTACCTGTTGTATCTGGCGCATCATGGCTGGTCTCGGTAGTCCGACCTTCGGAAAAAAGCGAGACATAAAAAAAGGCTCCCGAGGGAGCCTTTTTTGAATCTAAATGATTGAACCGCGTGAGCGATCCAAAGGGTTTAGAAACTCTTGCCAATGGTGAACACAACAGCTTCGCTCTCTGTCGGACTACCTTTAGAGTCAAGTTGATCAGATAACTCGTCTGAGCTGTAGATGGCAGCAATACCAACATCGAAATCAGCGATGCTGGTGCCGTAGCCAACTTCGATGTAATCACCATCGGCATCTTTACCGAAGGTTCCGTAAGTTCCGTAGAACCCACTTTCGCTTGCAAGAGTCAACGCCAGGAAGTCATAGTCTGCTTTAGCACCAAAACCATCCCATTCGCCAACCGAGTACTCAAGGCTGACCACTTTGTATCCAAGGTTCAGGTTAATTTCTTCGTAAGTGTCGTCGAACTCACCGGTGTAGTAGTAACCGGTAAAACCCAGACTGGCTGAAAGGCCAGAATCAGTTTCGATGCCGTATCCGAAGTAACCGTCAACTTCCAGGCCGTCTCCGACGTCAGCTGTCCATGCACCCGCATAGAAGCCACTATTTTCATAGTCGATTCCGGCGCTGGCCGAAGAATCCTTCTGGAGGATTCCGCGAAAGTAATACTCAGATGCAAAGCCGATGTTGTAAGACACCTCGCCCTCGGCTAGTGCACTCGTTGACATCAATGCGCTTCCAGCTAGTAGCGCCCCCGAAGCGACTTGAGTCAGTATTTTCATTGTAGGCTCCTAAAATTGTTATATAAGGGTAAAACGTTGTTTCCACCCACTAGATAGCAAAGACTGGGCCAACACAGTAATAGTACTTAAATATCAGTAAGTTAAGACTTAAAGGGTGAGTCTACGTCAGGAGAAATGTTCTATATTGGTGCATTTTGTCGCACCAATTGGGGTCACGGCTGAGTTAACGCCTCAACATCGAGCTTTGCGATTTCTGACATGAACTTGGTCAGTTCCACGTCCGCCTTACCCAGGACACCTGCCTCGATCTGCAGTCGAAGGAACTTGATTCCCCACCATCGCGGTGAGCCATCTCCAATTACCGTGACCGTGCCAGTCTCACCAGGCGCCAGCGAGAGATTACCCGGCACCAGGGATACCACCGGATACTGTCGTCCTCGGCTGTCCGTCAGCACAAAGGCTGACGCATCAAGCTGAAGCCTGCTGTCAGTTGCACTGGATATCTCGAGCGTCGCTACAATCTGAGAACGGAGCCGGGAATTTTTCTGTTGCTTAGATCTAACCGATTCAATTCGAACGTCGCTAAGTTCAACTTCAAACTGCCCTTCACTCACGACATCGCGACTTTGTTGAAGCACCTGCGCAGGGACGGCTATCCAGTTCCGATCATCCTCGATTTCTACCCAACGACCATCAGATTGAAGTCGAATTCTTTTACCATCCTCAGAAGTGGCGAACCGGTCATTTGAGAGGTATTCCCAGGTGCCATCATTGAGCAACCTGACCTCTCGCCCATCGTCGCTGAGGACTGTCTCTTCCGCCCCCGCGCCTGTAAATGACAATAGCAGCGCTGTCGTTAAAGTAACTCTATTCATGTCTGCACAAATCTCTCTAGATGGTAGTTAACGTTTCTCAACGCCATATTACTGTATAGCCACCCTGTGTAGCCTCAGCCTCCGTCACATAGGGCGTGTGTGGTTACCTGGCAGATAAGAGGCAACAATCCGCTATCGCGGACCAAAGCCCTCCTGGCACCCAGACGGTAGGTAGCTTTGCTATCAAGCATGTTAGCCGCTACGTCTATCAGGGTTCTCCGCATTACCGGCGTCATTGCCAGCCAGCCATCAACCGCAGCACGAACCAGCTGTTCCTGCACAATTGGATCATAAGGCGAACGCGCTATCGCCTGAGCAAGTGCGCGCTCTAATTCACCGTCCAGTTCGCGGCTTATCAGCTTTAACTCAAAAAGAGTGGCCCAGGCACTTCCCAGAAAGGGTTCTGCCTTTGTCAGTTCCCTGGCAGCTTGCAACCTGTCCGCCGCAACCGGGCTGAATTTTCCTAACCAGGCCAGAACTTCCGGATGTCGACTATCGACCTTTCGCGCAAAAGCGATTTGTGAAACTGACGACTCACTCCCTGAATCGCCATGGGCGCGGAGCAAAGTAGCGGCGACAAGCAAAGTCGATGCCTGCCAAAGAGAAAACAACAACAAGGCTCCAAGGATAAAACGCACTATTTTGCCCTCAGTGATCGGATCACCATAAGAATGACCATCAACATAAAACTTCCAAGAAAGACGAGCCCCAGCAACATTAGCTGGTTAAAACCAAAAGTGTTCCGCGGCGGGACTGCGTCAGCGACAAGCTCAACCCCGGAATTTTCTGTCATGCCCTCAAATTTTTTGACCGCAGCTTCCTTCTCCAGTTCAAGCCTTTTAAGCTCGAGCCGCTGATCTGCGAAGCGGTCAAGCTCAACATTCCAGCCAGTCACGGCCTTGTCAACTTCGGCCAACTGTCGCTCAAGTTCGAGAATTTTTAACTTGATTCGTGCCTGGTATGCATCAAGCGCTTCACCTAACAATTCAGCCGCTTTTCGTATCTCGGCTTTCTGACCCACCATTTTCAGGTGCAGGGGCCCATACCTGGCCGTCAGCTCCGCGAGCTCAAGATTCAATGCGTCTAGCCTCTGGGACGCCCTTACGACACCGGGCTCCGTCAATGCCCCAATCTCTCCCCTGGCGGCCGCCAGACGCTGTTGTTCGAACTGCTCAAGAGAGTCCAACAATGCCAGCTGTCGTTTGCGGGATTGTTCAGCCTGCGCATCAAGGCGCCCTTTCCCTGACGAAGCAATTATTAACGCCGGGTTTTCTTTCAGATAATTCAGCAAACGGGCGTTAGATTCTTCGACCGCCACAAACAGCCGTGCTTTTTCCTCCGGAGAAAGACGTACCCTGGCATTCTGCTCCAGGTACAAATGCGCCAATTCGTTGGCCAACATAGATGCCGTTTTTGCACTTTGCGCCTCTACAGAAACGTTTACCCATTTGGGGTCCTCACCCACGCTGACTGTCAGCTTTTCCTTTAGCAGAACAACCGGCTGGGCCCTCGCGTTCATGAGCTGTTCCAGCCAACCCTCAAGCTCCCCAAGATCGGCCTTTGTCGCCGTGACCACACCAAGCAACAGATCGGCGGACTGAATTTTTAGCATAGTATCGGAATCGCCCTTCACGATAGCGGTGGCCCGATAGACCGGAGGCATCGCGGCAACGAACAGTCCCGCCAACAATGTCACCACTATCGCTGTTAGCAACGCGTTCCAGAAGACAGTGACAATAGAGTTCATTTTTTCCGTATCAAGAAGTGCACCCGCAGCATAAGTAGAATGCGGGTAAATTTCTAGGAGTCTTCAACCGGGCTACTCCATAAGAGTCTTCAACCGGGCTGCTTTAGAAGAGTCTTCAACCAGGCTAATCCATAAGAGTCTTCAACCGGGCTACTCCATAAGAGTCTTCAACCGGGCTGTTTTAGAAGAGTCTTCAACCGGGCTACTCCATAAGAGCATCCAACCGGGCTACAAAGAAAAAAGGCCTCCAACAGGAGACACGAAAGAGTCTTCAACTCGGGTACCATAGGCAGACCTTCTACCGTGACGCGCTTCATGCAATCATCAGCAGCTCATCACAGACCCGCTTTCGCCATCATCCTGGTGGTCTTGATGATCAGTCCGTGGCCACTGGGCAGCAATAGAGATTGGGCATGGCCGGCGCTCGCAATCCTCACCGGCCTTGCTGCCCTGACTGTTAACTTTGGAATACGAAACCCGCTTTCTTTACACCATAAGGTAGTGCTTGCCGCGTTTGGTTTTCTTGTGTGTTTTATCCTGTTCCAACTCTATGGCATTCCCGCTCTCATTGAGCCCATCACTCAATACTTTTATGGCACCCGCACCGACCTGACTAAAACCATCATGTATCTTGGCTTCTTTTACGCAACGGTGCAGCTCGCGGACAGCCATGACAGATGCAGGATGGTCGTCTACCTGATTGTCATTACCGGATTGCTGCAAGCTTTGCTCGGGGGCGCCCAACAACTCATGTTCGAGTTACCAAGGGCCAGGGGAAGCTTTCCCAACCCCAATCATTTTGCCGGTTACCTCGAAGTGGCGCTCTGCCTGGCAATTGGCGCCATGATAGCGGACCGGACCAGCGCCGGAGACGGTAGTTCACGAAGTATTCGGGCAACCCTCGTGGATATCATTACAGGTCCCCAGGCAAGGCTCCGCCTGGTCATCGTCATTATGGTCATCGCGCTGGTGATGAGCCGCTCACGGATGGGTAACGTCGCTTTCTTCTCAAGCATCCTGATTACGGCAGCCCTTGCCTTTTACCACACCCGCTCGTTTAGTCGCTATACCGCAATCCTGCTGGTGAGCATTCTTGCGATAGACGCATTTATCATCAGCAATTATTTTGGCGTAGAGAAACTGGCCGAGCGATTTCGTAATACGACTACTGTCGCTAATAACCGCATCGATTTGCAGCGTTACAACCTGGAGCTTTTCAAAGACCATGGTTGGCTGGGCACAGGTGCCGGGTCATATGAAATTGCGTTTTCACCCTATCGTGATGCGGATATCACAATGAGGCCATCCCACACAGAGAATGACTATATTGAGTTCCTGATCGAGCTGGGCATTATAGGATCCCTGCCGCTCCTGATTATTCTGGTTGCGGGCATCCACTCACAGGTAAGATTGCTGGGCGAATTAGCCCATCCTTTTGAAAGAGGCATCGCCTTCGGATGCCTGGCTGGAACCATCTCACTACTTATTCACAGCACGGCAGATGTTAACCTGCAGATACCATCCAACACGCTGTTGTTCATCGTATTGCTGGCCATTCCGATTGCCTTGGATCAGGCCAGCCAACAACGACGCGGCGACCTTTCCTGACACTTCTGGCCTTGGTGGTTACCACCATTTTACTAACGACTATTGTCGCGCAATAAAACCAGTCCCCCGGAAATGGTCATGGCAACATCTACTCAATGCCTCTGGAGTAGTTTTTTGGGTCAAACCAGTTAGGGTATAATTATTGTTTTTCTTCCTAAAAAACGAGAACAGCTAAATGGCCACCCTTCTCCAACCCTTCGCTGAAGCCAAACCTGAAGAAATCGCACTGATTGATGATTTCGGGGAAACCAACTGGCAGGATTTCAATTCCCGCGTTAATCAACTGGTCCATGCACTCAGAGGGGCAGGACTAAAAACCGGCGATGCGTTCGCCGTGGTCAGCGGAAACCGAAGGGAATACGTCGAAGCCTTCGCCGCCGCATCGCACGGTGGTTGGCTCCTGGTTCCAGTGAACTGGCATCTTGTCGCTGAAGAAGTTGCCTATGTGTTAGCCGATTCCGGATCAAAAGCGTTCCTGGTAGATGCGCGCTTCATTGAACTGGGAGAAGCAACCCTTGAGCAACCTGAACGACCAAACCTTGACGCTGTTATCGTCATCGGCGCAGAGGCCAGCACGTTTGCCGAAGAAACAGAAAGCTTTCAGCTGTATGAAGAGTTCATTGGCTCTGAGGACAGCAGTGAACCTTCAGACCAGTCCCTGGGTGGACCTATGTTTTACACGTCCGGGACGACAGGAAAACCCAAAGGCGTAAAGAGCGCCCTGTCCCAAACCGGCGCGCCGGTTGAGACCCTGAAGATGGTTGGCGAAGGAATGTCTGGCATGTTGCAAATGCAGCCGAATGGCAGAACGCTTCTGGTCGGACCTATCTATCATTCTGCGCAATGGGCATTTTCATTCCTGCCACTTCTGGCAGGCAGCAGCATCGTCATGCGACACAAATTCGATGCCGGTGAAACGATAAAGCTGATTGATGAGCATGCCATCACGAATACTCACCTGGTACCAACACAGTTCACGCGAATGCTGCGACTTGGCGACGAAGAGAAATCGGCATTCAAGGGAGATTCACTCAGTATCGTCTGGCATGGGGCGGCGCCCTGCCCTCCGGATATTAAGCGGCAGATGATCGAATGGTGGGGCCCCGTTATCTCCGAATACTACGGCTCAACTGAAGGCTCTATTGTTACCACCGTAAGTGCTAAAGACTGGCTAAGCAGGCCCGGCACGCTGGGGAAACCCACCGCGATTATGGAGGTCATGGTTATCAAAGATGACGGAACAACCGCAGCGACGGGAGAATCCGGACAACTTTATGTAAAGAACCTCATGGGCTCCGATTTCGAGTATCACAACGATCCAGAGAAAACTGAAAAAGCGCACCTGGAACCGGGCGTATTCACTTTCGGTGATATTGGCTATCTCGATGATGATGGCTACCTGTTCATGAGCGACAGAAAAATCGACATGATTATTTCAGGGGGCGTGAACATCTACCCTGCCGAGATAGAAGCAGTGTTGATCAATCACCCGGCGGTGATAGATGCGGCAGTTTTTGGCATTCCCAATGACGAATTCGGCGAAGAGGTCAAAGGTGCCGTTGAGCTGGCTAGTGGAATCGCGCCGGACAAGCAACTCGAGGAAGACCTGATTGCCCATTGCCGCGAACACCTCGCAAACTTCAAGGCACCGCGCTCAATCGACTTCGAAGACACGCTGCCCCGCCACCCCACCGGCAAGTTGCTGAAAAGGCTCCTGCGGGACAAGTACTGGGAGAAAACCGGCCGAAGTATCTAGCACCGGAAAAAACTAGTAGCTGGAAAAATCCAGCTCAACGAAGGGCAATGCCTGCTCAATACGTTCGCGCCTACCTTGCATGAATTTCCTATTGATAACTTCGTTTTCCATCTGTCTTTACTTGTGAGGCGAACTTGACGATATTAGCGCCTCGCCATCGCTTTAAAGGGAAAACTCCATGAAATTGGGATTGTTCGGTATCAACACTGGCCCCTGTGGGGACCCGGATGTCATGCGTAACGTTTCCGTCGCCGCAGAAAATGCAGGGTTTGAATCGCTTTGGACAGGCGAACACGTTGTACTGCCAGACCCGCAGGCACCACCTTCACCTGCACCTCCTCTTGTACCTTTCATCCATCCCTTTACCGCGTTGTCATTTATCGCCGCTGTGACTGACAAAATTCTTCTTGGCACAGGCATTACGCTGATTGCCCAGAGAAACGCCGTCGTACTCGCCAAAGAGACCGCGAGTGTTGACCAGCTGTCAAAAGGCCGCCTGCTGTTCGGCATCGGCGCGGGTTACCTCATGCAGGAATTCGAAGCGCTGGGGGTAAAGTTTGAGGAACGCGGTGCACGGACCGACGAGTATATCGACGCTATTCGAGAACTCTGGACCTCAGAGCAACCAGAGTTCGCTGGACAGTTTGTAAACTACAAGGGAATCCAAAGCCGCCCCTTGGCCTACCAGAAAGGCGGTCCACCCGTGATTGTGGGCGGCACCAGTAAAGCTGCGTACCGTCGCGCCATTCAAAAAGGCCAGGGCTGGTACGGGTTTGCACTCAACGTTGCGTCAAGTCAGGAAAGTGTTGATGCACTAAAAGTCCTGTCCGAATCAACCGACCGCAGCAGCGATCTGGGTGAACTGGAAATCAGCATTACCCCCCGTGTTCCATTGACCGATGAAGTGGTTAAACAGTTTGAAGACATGGGCGTCTCCAGATTGATTCTTCTCCAAACCGGACAGAACGAAGAGCAGATGCTGGAATACATCGACCATATAGCCAAAGACTTTCTTTAAGGAAGCTAATACCGGGAAGTCCTAATGACAGTCGTCGGACTCATCAGCCCAGGACAAATGGGCGCTTCCATCGGCGCGGCAGCATCCCGTTCGGGGTCGAAAGTCATCTGGGCGGGTGACGGTCGCAGCGAAGCAAGTCACGCCCGGGCATCAGAGGCAGGCCTGGAAAATTGCGGCACTATCGAGACACTGGTTAATGAGTCAGACATTGTCCTCAGCGTTTGCCCTCCCGCTGATGCCGAAGACATTGCCAGGAAAGTGAAACAGCGCGCATTCTCGGGTCTCTTTGTTGATTGCAATGCCATCGCCCCACATAAGAGTCGTCACATAGCAGAACAGTTTGGGTATCGGGGCTTTGTCGATGGCGGCATTGTTGGAGGACCCGCCTGGAAAAGAGAGTCGGGTACACGCCTTTACCTTGCAGGAGACAGGTCAACCGAAATAGCGGCGCTGTTCGACAATTCCCCTCTACACACCACCATTATCTCAGGCGAGATTGGCGCCGCCTCCGCGATGAAGATGGTATTTGCCGCCTACACCAAAGGGACTACAGCCTTACTGGCGGCAATTCTGGGCGTCGCGGAAAAAGAAGGCGTCAGGCATGTTCTGGAATCACAATGGGGACAGGTCTTTACGGAACAAACCCATCAACGCGTTTTGGCTAACTCGGCAAAAGCCTGGCGATTTGAGGGAGAGATGCTGGAGATCGCCGATACCTTTGACAATGCCGGTCTTTCGGGTGGCTTCCACACAGCCGCAGCGGAAGTCTTCGAACAGCTTGCTCAGTTCAAGGATAAACCTGCAGCAGACATAGCCCAGTTGTTGAAGGCGCTCAACCGTTCTCACGATTAAGCCCTGAGTAGAAGTTCCTTTCTCAGCATGATCCTCTCCCAGGCATAAGCAGCGCCGCCAAACAGTACGTTGGCGACCATCAGCGAAATGAAGATACCGACGTAGCCCCAGTACATATCAAACACGAGCGCCATGGGGATATACACTACCACTGTTCGGAGGATGGACAGGATTGTTGGAGGCATGGGTTTACCCAGCGCAATGAAGACAGATGCGGCAACCTGGCCAACGCCCATCAAACCGAAGCTGATAGGAACAATAACCAGGAACCAGCCTGCGGCTTCTATTAATTGTTCGTCGTCGTTAATCAGGCCCACGAGATTATCGCCGAAGAGTCCCAGGACAATGAAACACAGCACGCCCCAGAACAGGCAAAACCGATAAGCTATCGATAAGCCTTCACGAACCCTGTCATCATGCTTTGCACCCCAGTTTTGACCAACGAAGGGGGCGACGCTTGATGCAAGCGCACCCAGTATCATTGTTACCAACATCTCAATGCGTGAAACGACCCCGAAAGCGGCAACGATAACGTCTCCATGAGCCGCAAGCAGGGCAATAGTGATACCCATGCTGATCGGGCCAATCAGTGACGAAAGCATCGACGGAAGTGCAATGTGCATGATGGCCCGGGCAGACTGCAGCCATCCCTTGAACACTTCCGTCGTTTGCAGAATATGCTCATTGGCCACCAAAATACCGAAGGCAATGATCCGGATGAATCCGATAATCAGAAAACCGTAGGCCGAACCCAGCAACCCCTGAGCGGGCACGCCAAAAAGGCCAAAGATAAGGATCGGCGAGACAACCAGCTGAACCCCGGACGTGACCGTCATGATGTACCCAGGCACCTTGGCTATGCCAAGCGCACGGAGCACTGTACTGCTGACCATCGGGATCGTGAATGAGACCAACCCGAATACGACCCAGACTTCGGCATAGGCAACCACGAGTTGCAGCACTTCACCTTCTGCCCCCATGGATGAATAGAAAAACTCGAGGAAAGAATAGGTCGAGCAACTTAGCACCAGCGTCAGAGCCAGCGTGAGAAAAACCGTATGCGTGGCCAGCCTTTTAACCTGTTCCCGATCACCTTCACCCTCGGCTCTTGCGATCAGTGATGAAGCGCCAATGCCAACCCCCATGGATATACTGGTGAGCGCCATAATGACCGGAAACATAAAACTGTAGGCAGCAAGCTCCTTCGCACCAAGAATACCGATGTAAATAGTCTCGATCATTGAAGCAAGAATCATGGAGGACACCCCGAGGAAATACGGGATCGTCATACGGGTCAGCTGGGAGCCTACTGCCCCTTTGGTCAAATCAAAAATAGCCATACATCATCATCGTTAACCCTTTAACCATTGCCAAGCAATAAAATCACCGGTGTTATCATGAGATCATCTATTGCTATCAACGATTGCTACTCGTCAGGAGTTCTACAAATGTCTTTGAAACTGGGTGTACATGTGGGCCAACAAAACATGTCGATGGATACCATGCGGGCGCTCTGGCGCAAGCTGGATGAAAAAGTCGACTGGATTTCAGCCTGGGATCACTTTTATGAAGCCCCGCCAGCGGGCGGTACCATCGATCACTTCGAAGCGATGACAACGCTGGGCGCCCTTGCAGCTGAAACCAAAAATGCCCGTCTCGGATGTCTGGTTTTTTACGTCGGTTATCGCAATCCCGCCAGTATCGCCAAGGCGGCAGCAACACTGGATCATATCTCCGGCGGGCGATTCGAACTGGGCCTGGGTGCCGGTTGGCACGAACAGGAAGCAACGGCCTACGGCTACGATTTTCCCGGCGTGGGCACCCGCCTTGATATGCTGGACGAAGCAACAACAATTATTCGGGGGTTACTGACCCAGGAACGAACCTCCTTCACGGGCAAGCACTATTCGGTCGACAACGCATCCAGTCTCCCGTTACCGATTCAGGACAGACTGCCCATCTGGCTGGGTGGCCTTGGGGAGAAAAAGACGCTGAAGCTGGTCGCCAAACATGCCGACGGCTGGAACGCTGCCTATACCTCGGTGGAAAACTTCACCCGGCTTTCCGGCGTGCTCGATAGGTGGTGCGAAAAACTCGACCGCGACCCCGCCACACTCCAGCGTTCAATCAACCTGATGTTTCACCTGGGCACCTCCCAGGCAGAAGTAGACGCGGAACGGGAGAAAC
>Ga0222633_1000807_pt1 | contig 22166 bp, 16 predicted proteins | sample AntAcemetageno48_FD_179816 | JGI IMG/M metagenome (GOLD analysis project Ga0222633, IMG submission 179816) | Saline water microbial communities from Ace Lake, Antarctica - #48 | ecosystem: Environmental > Aquatic > Non-marine Saline and Alkaline > Saline | place: Antarctica: Ace Lake | collected...
CTTAGCCTTCCACATGCGACACTCGGTGAACACGTCGTTCAAATACGTCCGAGACCTCGCGAAGGACAGGGCCATCAACGTCCAGCGCTTACGGCGTGAGGTGCAGCCGACCGGCTGAGGGCTTGTGTGCTCGTGTGGTTTTCAAGGACACAAGCTTGTGCGAAAATCCGACATAAAGTTACAAGTATTCGCGACTGTCTATCTGCCCACCTCGAAACGAAGCTCGAGTTCGCCTATACTGTGGTCGCTTCGCTCCAGGTATGGCCCGACTCCTGTTTGAATTTCGTGAACCTCACTCATCCTAGAGCAGGGCGACAATATTTGCCGATGTGCGGTGACCCGCCGAAGGCGACTTACCGAAGTTTGTCGAGGTCTGTGGTCGCTTCGCTCCAGGTATGGCCCGACCCCTGTTTGAAGTAGGTCATACTTTGCGATTGCAAACTGTCCCATTTATTCCGTAGCTGAGCGACGATGTCCGCCGGTGTGCGGTGACCCGCCGAAGGCGACTTACCGAAGTCGGCGTGGTCTGTGGTCGCTTCGCTCCGGGTATGGCCCGACCCCTGTTTGAAATAGGCCTCACTTCATGAGTGCAACCTACCCCATCTATACCCTATTTCAGCGAGGTCTATGCATCGCTCCAGGTATGCCCCAACCCTCTGTGTGAACGGAATACATCTTGCCGTCACACTTCCAACCAATCGTACCTGACGACCCACCAAAGCATTTTTGCCTTTCAAAAGCACCCTTGATGGGGGTTTGAGATGGACTACCAGCAGAGGTAAGAACGGGGTTTGGGCCGTCCACTTCTTTCCGTGGGTGGATTCTTCGTCATGGGTGCCACGAATGTAATGCCGGCACTCTTTACGGCACAAGCAAACATGGCAAGAACAAAGCAAACTGCTCGTAAGTCCACCGGTGGCAAGGCCCCCCGCAAGCAGCTCGCCACTAAGGCGGCGCGCAAGTCCGCCCCCACCACCGGCGGTGTCAAGAAGCCTCACCGCTATAGGCCGGGTACCGTCGCGTTGAGAGAAATTAGGTACGTCTCCGCTTTACTCTTTCGGACGTTTTCGTCCTCGAGTGACGGACGGTCACGGCATCTACGACGACAACACGCACGCGCACAGGCTTCCACGACGCGTATGCGGACGAAAAGGTCACCGATACGAGTGATTCGCGAGTCGTGGCTGGCTTTGACGCGACGCATAACCTCATCGTCGCCAGATCCGGCGCGGTTGGACGCGGCAAATTTGACTCTCGGAGCTCACAAAAATGCGTCGAGTTGGGCGAGCTGAGACAATCGAGGCACCCAAAATATTTAGGGTTTTTTTCCCAGTGCGCCTCCGCTGACGCCGTCTCCCTTCCTTTTTCTCCCTTCCCCCTTTTCTCGATTGACCCCTCACAGAAAGTACCAAAAGTCCACCGAGCTCCTCATCCGCAAGCTCCCGTTCCAGCGCCTCGTCCGCGAGATCGCCCAGGACTTCAAGACCGACCTCCGCTTCCAGTCGCACGCTATTCTCGCGCTTCAAGAAGCGTCCGAGGCGTACCTCGTCGGCCTCTTCGAAGACACCAACTTGTGCGCCATCCACGCCAAGCGCGTCACGATCATGCCCAAGGACATCCAGCTCGCCCGCCGCATCCGTGGTGAGCGCGCGTAAGCCCGGACACCGGACACTCGCCCGAAACAAAGACGTCAGAATAGGGGCATAAATTCATACCAAGTAAGACAAAAAAACGCAGTGCGAAAAAACAAACCCGAAAGTAAATCTCGCCATCCTCTCTTTGTTTTTGTTACCCTTTGCGATTCGTAAAAAATGTGTAGTGTATGTGTCCTCGTCCGGTGAGGTGCGTACGCGGGGGGGACGCGAGAGAGGCGAGGACGCGGCTTGTCTGCTATTCTGTTGCTATTTATTTCAACGACGAAAACTATGGGCGTGTACCTCATCACCCGTTTTGGTTCCATCGATTCTGCCCCTTCACACGTCTCAGTGCACGATGGATTTCATCGGTGGGGCTCGTATATTCGACAAGTCCAACTCTTTGTCCAGCTCCTCGTCCAGCTCGCCGATGACCTCGATGTTGTCCCCCCTGATGATGTACAGCCCGAGCACGGCTTGCTCCACCCCGTTTGAGACGGAATACACGCGCTCGAAGCACTCCTCTAAAATCAGGTTCGTGGTTTGGTCCACCCCACGGAGGATACCGATGATGTTCCGCCCGTCGTTGGTGATCACGGAGATCTGCCTGTCCACGAGGGCGGTGAGTTCCTTCGCCATCCCGGTGCAGACTCCGGCGAGGCAGGGAGCGGCGCGAGTGGAACTGATTTGAGGGCTCAAACAATCCGCCTGCGGTTCAAGCGGCAAAATGATATTTCGCCGGAAATAATGTTCAAGTGACGAAAACGTAAAAATAAATAACATAACAACTCAGGACCTCCTACCCTACAGACTGTTCACGCTTCTCTCCACGTCGCTCCACTTTCCGTCATCTTGACGTACACCTTTGTGAACTCCTCGAAGAACAACGATTGATCCGCGGCGTATGTTTTAATAAACTCCAAGCTTTCGTCGTCGATTGCCAAATTTTTATCGCTCGTCAAACCGACGTGCGATCCCATTTCCAAATCATCCTTCGTCGCCGACGGATTTTTCACCCCGTCCCACGGTCGAACCAACAATGTTTTGTAGTACTCGTTGTCGAAAATATACGGCTCTCCAAATCCCTTACCTCCAATCGTGTGCGCACCGGCGAGGCACATCGTTTCGCGTGTGGTGTATCCCATAGCGTGGAAGACGTTTTTAGTTTCGGTGCCCGACGCTGCTTCGGTTGGCATGCGATTTTCGGGATCCGCTTCGGTAGCGTCCACGCGACCGAAACGAAGCTTGCTTGTAATTTCAGGACCGCCCGTGAGTTCCACCGCGTACGCCCCAGATGCTGCGATAATATCCGCGAAATTCAACCCAGACGCAGGGCCATCACGAGTAGCTTCGTACACCGCGGTGACCGGCCCTAGCCCGCGCTTCAGACCGAAACTTTCCGGCCTCGTCAGTTCGAAACGCACAGACGCGTTCATACCGCCATCCCCTTCACTGACGCGTCGCGTGCCCGCGTCGTGAAACACCAAGCGCAAAACAGCAGGGGCTTTTGTTTGCACGATGTTGGCTACCAAAGCTTCGCGGAGTGCGGCGCGCGCTTCGGGGGTATCGATCGCATCCGGCGCGGCGCGCGCGGCGTCCGGAGCAACCGCCGAGACTGGCAAAACGAACGCCGCAGCTGCGAGCGCGAGGAGGTCGCGTCGGGCTAAACCAGACGCAATCGGCTCGGTTTGGGCGTTGTGCATCTCGTGAGTGGTATTCTCCACAGAATTGCACGAAACAGGTCGTCCGGATCCGGAAGCAGACGACGCGGTGGAGGTGATACCCGACGACCTGTGCGTTCGCGAAACGCGTCGTCCTACAGATGACGACGATCGGGTTCGAAGACGCCTCGCGTGTGAACTGTCAAGCGGAGTCGCACCGGCGAAGCGCGCGGCGGACGACATCTTGTCGGATTAAATGATGTTCCCTGTCCGCGTGTGTGAGGCGAACACGAGCGAGCGCGCGTGTGTGTGTGACGTGGTTTTCACATAACCTGAAAATCACAGCTATTTGATTTCTCCGGGGAAACCACAACGACGCGCGCGCGCACAGCACCGTTCGCGATGTCCGTCGACGCGCCACGCGGCGTCGAACATTCATTCACACGAGAAAGCGGAACCCCGATGTTCAAGCTGGCGTCGTCATCCCGGGTCTTCCAAACGATGTCGTTGTCACTCACGTCCTCCGAAAAAAAAATCTGCCCGATCCAGCGGACCTTGCGACACTTCGCGTGGTGAGTCGAGGGATGCGCGAAGCCGTGGATGCGACGGGGCTTCAAATCAAGGAGCTGGATGAAGATACTGCTACCAACCTTGGATGTTTAACAAAGCTTCGACGCCTGCAACGGCGAGGTCTTCCCAAGTGTGAATTCAGCCTTTGTACGTCGCCGCGCAATTCGGCCACGAGGCGGTGGTGCGGGCGCTTATCAGGTCGGGTGCGCACGTCAACAAGGCTACACATGACGGCGCGACGCCGCTGCGCATCTCCGCTGAAGATGGCCACCTGGAAGTGGTGCGGGCGCTGATCGAGGCGGGCGCTGATCGAGGCGGGCGCTGATCGAGGCGGGCGCCGAGGTCAACAAGACGGGGGATGACGGCGCGACGCCGCTGTTGATTGCCGCTCAGGGGGGTCACGATATTACAATGCGGACGCTTATCGACGCGAACGCGGACGTCAACAAGGCGACGAATGAAGGCGCGACGCCACTGTGCATCGCCGCTAACAAGGGCGACGGACCGGTGGTGCTCGAGCTGATCGGGGCGGGCGCGGACATCAACAAGGCGACTTATGACGGCTTAACGCCGCTGTACGCGGCCACTCGTCTTGACCACGCACCGATTGTTCAGTTGCTTAGGGATATCGGAGCGGTGTGATGATGGGAATGACGCGATGTAGCGTTGAGAGAAGGAGTTGGGGTAGGATGCCGAGCTGTTATTTATTTTTACGCTGAAAGCCATCGATCTGATGACTTGGAACATTTTCGTGATTCGGACGAATTCTTCGCTGACAATGGTAGTTATCTCTCTCACTTCGACCGCGCTTCGCCCACGTTCTCACTGCCGTCGTGGTTCGATATAAACCATGTCGTCTACTCTGGAGGAGACCTCGCCGCTCCTCGAGCCCGCCAAGGCGCGCCGCACCGTCGGCGCTAAGCGCGCGGGTGCGGTGATCGTCATCCTGGGAGTCACCGCTTTAGCGGCTCTTGCGGGGCAAACAACCACCGGTGGGGCTGTCCTTTTAGGGTTTAGGGCTTAGGGTCCAAACCCTAAACCCTAAACCCTAAACTCTTTGGCGATGAACCGGTGGACGAGCGCCGTTACTCCCGTCGGGTGAGGTGCGTGTCGACGTCCCGGCTGCGCAGGTCGTTTCTTTCGTTACGGTATAAAAATACCCAAACCGAATCCTCCCACCGCGGTTTTCGATTCCGCGAATCTGCGGTTGCAGTCGTTACCTTCGAGGCCACACCGCATGTGTTTGCGCTCTGCAGCGTGTCCAGAGTGCTAATCAACGGTCTGGAGATAATTCGGGAACAGAAAATCTACGCGCGACGCGCAGAGCGCGCATCGACCGCGGACTTGGTACTACATGTTTTTTTTTCAATCGCGCTCAAATCTCTACTCACCAACCACTACCCGTGGGCATCGCGTCCTTGCCTTCATCACAACGCTCCGAAGTCCCTGAGCAACTCAACAATCGGCGCGTGGTCACGACGAGTGGCAACGAACAGCGGCGTGAGGCCGTCATAAGTCGCCTTGTTGATGTCCGCGCCCGCCCTGATCAGCGCCCGCACCACCGGTCCGTCGCCCTTGAGAGCCGCGATGTACAGTGGCGTCGCGCCATCAACCGACGCCTTGTTGACATTCGCGCTCGCGTCGATAAGCGCTCGCACCACTGTTTCGTGTCCATTTTGAGTGGTGATGAACAGCGGCGTCACATCTTCATCATTTGCAATGTTGACATCGGCGCCCGCCTCTACAAGCGCGCCAACCACAACTTCGTGGCCCTCTTCAGCGGCCATGAACACCGGCGTCGCGCCGTCATCCCCCGCCAGGTTGACCTCGGCGCCCGCCTCGATCAGCGCCCGCCTCGATCAGCGCCCGCACCACTTCCAGGTGGCCATCTTCAGCGGAGATGCGCAGCGGCGTCGCGCCGTCATGTGTAGCCTTGTTGACGTGCGCACCCGACCTGATAAGCGCCCGCACCACCGCCTCGTGGCCGAATTGCGCGGCGACGTACAACGGCGTCGCGCCGTAATCATCCGCCTTGTTGCCATCGGCACCCGCCTCGATAAGCGCTCGCACCACCACATCGTGGCCCTTTCCAGCGGCCATGAATAGCGGCGTCAAGCCGCCCTCCACCACCTGGTTGACGTCTGCGCCCGCCTCGATCAGCGCCCGAACGATCTCAAGGTGTCCGTCCCTCGCCCCCCTCACGCACGCCTTCCCGTCCAATGGTGCGCCGTTCGCGCGCGCCCATTGCAGCACCTCAAGCTGTCCGCGATCTGCCGCCGCCGAGCACGTCTCCACGTCCCACGGGCAGCCGTTTGCGCGCGCCCATTGTAGCACCTCGAGATGCCCGCCCCCCGCCGCGTAGTAGCACGTCAAGGATTCCCACGGGCAGCCGTTCGCGCGCGACCACTTCAGTACCTCGAGGTGCCTAAGATACGCTGCAAACTCGCACGTCTTCTCGTCCCACGGGCAGCCGTTCTCGCGCAACCACTGCAGCACCTTGAGGTGTCCGCTCTCTGCCGCAAACGTGCACGTCCATTCGTCCCACGGGAAATTCTCCGCGCGCAACAACTTCAATTCCTCGAGTTGTCCGCTCCTCGCCGCAGCCTTGCACTGGCTTTCTTCAAACTCGAGAAGACCTCGCCGTTGCAGGCATCGAAGCGTGGTTAAGCATCCAAGGCGAACAGCAGTATTTTCATCGATCTCATCAATTTGACGTCCCGTCGCATCCACCGCGTCGCACAGCCTTGCACAGGCTGAATTCACACTTGGGAAGACCTCGCCGTTGCAGGCATCGAAGCTTTGTTAAACATCCAAGGTTGGTAGCAGTATCTTCATCGATCTCCTCAATTTGAAGCCCCGTCGCATCCACGGCTTCGCGCATCCCTCGACTCACCACGCGAAGTGTCGCAAGGTCAATGGGATCGGGCAAATTTTTTTCTCGGAGGATGTGCGTGACGACGACGTCGTTTGGGAGACCGGGGATGACGACTTGAGCATCGAGGTTTCGCTGTGTAGTGTGCGTTAGTGTTTAGACGCCACGTGGCGCGTCGACGGAGGACATCGCGGAGGTGCTCGTGCGCGCGCGATCGTTGTGATCGTAGAGCCACGAAGTCAAAGATCATTTCCCCGGGGAGAGTTTTGATTTTATTTTATTTTCTTCGCTTGCGAAAATCGTCATGCGATTCCCCCCACCAGCGCGGGGGGCCGAGAGCGCTAATCGAAAATCTAAGGATAATTCGAGTGCGTGCGACCTTACCAATCACGTGTTCAGAAGGGAAACTCGTGACTGCATACATTGTACTACAAGAGGGCTATTTTTCGCTCAATCGCGACGAGCTCGCCACCGCCGCGAACGACGCCGACGCTTAGGTTTTGAACGTTTTGAACTCGAAAAGCGTGACTCGAAGCTTTTCAAAGCTGGCTTTCAGCTCGCCAAGCGCTGGCGCGTTTTTCGACGACGTCGGGGACATGGTGGACAAACACAAATCACACACGGCACGGAACAGGGGCTGGGCGACTCCGTGGTCGGTACACTGTTGCACCGCGAGCAACGCGCCTAGGGCTTTCGCGGCGAACAGCGACGGGTGGTGGGTGCCGCGCGATTTGTTGGTTGACCCGCCTTTGCGCTTTTTGGAATCGCAGAGGCGACACCACGCGACGTACGTCGACGCGGCGACGATTTCGTGTGCGTACGCGGTGACTCCGACCAAAGGCGTGGTGCCGTTGACCGCGTTGGCGACCGCGGAACTCAACGAACCCGACCCGTCTTTCGCGTCTTTCGCGATCGCCGCGTCGTCGCCTACGGAAAATATGGACCCGCCGTCGCCGTCGGCCCCCGTGCCCCCCCCGGGCGCAAACCGGCGCCACGCCCCCGCGTTCCCGCCCCCGTTCTCGCGGCTTCGGTGCCGTTGTCGCAGTCGACTGATCGCGCTTTGCAAATGCGTGTTGCACTCCCGAAGCTTAAGCACCGTGTTCGCGTATTGCCTTTGAAAAGGCTCCAGAACGGTTCCCCCGGGCGAGCTTTGCGGCGGTTCCTTGGCGTCGCCGGACTTTGACTCGAACGCGTCGTTCATCGCCCGGAGTTCCGTAACGCACAGTTCCTTCAAATCGAGGGCGTTGGTTACCTCGGCGAGCGCGCGAGTGTCATCCTCTCGCGCACTCGCGGAGGACTCATCAACGGAAATGCGGTCGGCCTTGCCGTTCCCGGATACGGGCTGCGCGGGAGCCAGGCGAGTCGCCGTGGTTCGCGCCGCCGCCGCGACGGCGTCGGCGGTTTCCGGCGCCCGACCGACGACGGCGTCCAGCAAAACGCCCGCCGCCGCGTCTCCCCTCGCCGCCGCCGCCGCGGCCGCCTTGGTCGCCGCCGCGATTGCGCTCGCCGTGGCTGCTTTCGCGGCTTCATCATCAATAGCCGCTTCAGAAGCCGCAATGTTCGCCGCAATCGCCGCCGCCGCACCGTCGCCCGCCAGCAACGCCGCTTCCTTCGCCGCCGCGACCGCCGCTTCTTCCCGTTCCTTCTCCTCCTCCTCCAAAAGAAGCGCGTCCAGGTGATGTGGAAGGTGGGCGATATTGATATCCTTGACGAGCTCAACCCCGAGCTCGACTCGGTCGAACTGCACGAGGCACCGCGCGCCTCTCAAAACGAGAATCGAACCGGTGTTGACGTTGAGCACGCGCGGGTGCCGCGCGGCGACGCGATCGCCAACCTCGAAAGCGCGAGACAAGTCTTCCGATAAGTCTTTCTCCTGCTCGGTATCGTCCAGCGCGGCCTGTGACGCGGTCGTTTGCGCACCCTCCGCGTCATCGGTCACCATCGCGGTCGCCACAGGTACGCTCGCTTTGGACACAGCCACCGCGCTTCGTGCCCACGCATTTCGCGTCTCCACCCGCCAGCGCTCCAGGGAGATTCGTTCGTGTCTCAAAAACGGCAAGGACAAACGCCGCGGCGCGCCCATCGCCTTGCGAACCTCGAGCCACTCCTTCTTGCTAAACTTTTGTTCGGGTTTGTCCAACCCCAGGTGCGTTAGAAACGACCCGTATCCGTCCGCCACGAACCACGGTTTATCGATCGTCCCGTAAAAGTGTTCCGCGAGGAACCAGCGTCGGCGCGCCGCGCTCGGGGCGCCGCGTAACACCCCTGGGGTGCTCGCGAACAGGGAAGAGTTTTGGGTTGGGATCCCTCGGTTCACCGGCGTCCCCGCCGGCGTCCCCGCGACACCGTTCGTACCTCGCGGCGTACCGGGAACCCCCTGCGCGAAACACGAGGCCCCGCTTCCCAACCTCGTCTCCAGCGTATCCTCCTCCACGTGCCTCGGGCCCATCAGCCCCAAACCCTTGGTGAGCTGCGCGGTGCCGGGGGTGTCCGGATCGGCGTACCGCCAGGTGCCGTGCCGCCAGGCTTTGTTCGTGGCGTTCGGCCGCGGCGCCGTGGTGTCTGATCGCTTCGGGTGCAGGTACATATCCACTCCGGGTGACTTGTAGAAACCGCCACCCGCGACGCCATCGCGCAGACGAACAGGCTGCGTCGCTTTCAAAGCGTTTTTGCGGCTTTGCCCGGGAAGACGCAAACCGAGACGGCCACCGGAAGGGGGGGCGCCCAGACCAACCTCCAGGGCGTCCTTCACGCCGAGCGCTCCGAATCGCGCGCGCGCCGGCGTTGCGACGGCGTTTGCGTCCCCCTTCCGAACCCTCGCGGGAGACGCGCGCGGCGTGGGCGCTCTTGGAGGCTTGCCCGCGAACTTGCCCGCTTTCTTTCGCGACCCCGCAAACGCCTTGGTGCTGGCGTCCGCGAGCATAAACAACCCGTCCAGCGCCCCGAAGGCTTCGTCGTCCAAACCGCTGACTCGTCCTCGCGCTAAATCGTCGGCGTCAGCGTCCATACCCAACACCCCGGTTTCTGTGGTAATTTTCGCTGTGTCATCATCCGAGCCTCCCGCGGGAAACAGCGCTCGCGAGGACGCGCGGTTGGAGATGTTATCGCCCGACACACGCGGCTCGACGCGTTTGGGCGACGGCGCGGGGGACCCAAACGCGGTTTCCGAAACGACCCCGCGCGCGGGGTCGTCTCCACCGTGTTTCCCATCCTCCTTTCGTTGCTTGGTACCACGGTTCGGTACCGGGGCTGGGGACATGGACACCAACGCCTGCCCGGCCATCTCCAGGGCGTCGTACTCCGGGGAATGCACGTCCTTCTTCTTTACGTGCGACGGGTGCGACCGCGGCGTGCGTCTTCCCACCACGCGCGGCGCGCCGCCGTTGGTTGCGACGTGGTGCGCCTGCTTCAAATGCGCGCGGCCGGGTGAGTCTCTTGTGGTGTCGCCCGGCCCGAAAGGCGGCGTGTCTTCCCGCGTGTCCCCGTTCCGTGTGTCCCCGTACTCCTCCGAATCGTCCCTCCCGTTGTCGTAACCGGCGGAACCCAGATCCTTGCCGTACTGGTCGTTCATGGATGCGGAAAACGCCACGGCGGTGACGGCGCCGATTGGCAGGGATAGAAACGTTTTGTTCAGGTTGAACAGGCTCTCGCACATCTCGGAGGTTCGGCCGGGGACGGAGTTGGATATCTCGGACCACTTTGTGTTGGAAGAAACCGTCCCGGATTCCGGGTCCTGTTGCAACAGGACCCGGAAGCGATGCGCGGTGAGGGCTTCGAAAAACAAAGCGCACTCGGCATCGGACCACCGCGGGCCGAGCGCGGAGAAAGGCGACTGACGCTTGGGATAACGTTTCTGCGGTGCGTGGTTTTAGGGTTTAAAGTCAGGGTACGGACAGTGCGCGGTCGGGGGTTTAGGGTTTAGGGTTTAGGGTAACGTCGAAACGTTGAAGCGTCGTCGAGAGTCGCGGGACGACACGTCGCTGAAACAAAAAAACGAAAACCAACAAAACCGAAAAACTGACAGCTGACGTTGCGCCCGTTCGAGGATCTGAACTGATTGAGCTGTGTGGATCTGGCGAGGGTGGGGAAACACGTACCTCTTTCGGCATGTCTTTCTGTCTTTTCGGGGGTGGCTCCTCCTCATCAGGCGCGTCGAGGTAACGAGCCGGTTTACTCGTGGTTCTCGCGCGCGCGCGACGCTCGGGAACCTCCTCCATCGCGCCCAACCCCTTGATTGGCTCTGAGAAAAATTCTTACTCGATTCGCCGCGACACCTGTTGGCTCTCGGGTCCGTACGTCACCCGCTTTGACCGCCGCGACCGATAAACAAGCGCGCGAGGACCGCGACGGGCTTAGGAGGTCGATGTACCTTCTTGTAACACCAACGCGGGTATAATTAAGCCTCGAGCCACTCCCGTTTGGTGTTCCCCGAGAGCGACGGGACTGATAACCTGTGTCGCGATTGATTTCGTCTGCCACGGTCCAATTCCCGGAGCGGAGTTTCCGTTACCCGCCCACGCCCGGACCGCTTCCGACGCCTTCGACTTCGGCCACGTGCACTAGCGCCCTTCCACGCGCGCAACAAACGACCCACGACCCGTGCGCGTCGCGTTCGAAGTATGCGCGGCGATAACACGGCGGCCAGTTTACGGGTCGTCCATCTCGAAAGTTTTTCCCGAGGCAAAAGCGAAAACCAGCCCTCGGCTGCGGGTCATTTGAGAGTTCGTATTTTCACTATTTTCTGAAGGATTTCCCAAATCCCAACACTGTTTGCCCATACAAGACTGACACTTTTCTTTACAAAAAAAAACCCGCGAGCGTTTCCAATTTTCAGTTTTTCAATTTAAACAGGTCACGGCGCGTTCCCACGCTTACTCCGCCTGCTTCATATCGTCCTTCATATCCTCGAGTTCCTCCGCGGCATCGCCCAGGGCTTCCGCCAGCCGAAGCGCCGCTTCCGCGCGTACGAGTTCTATGGAGGCCACCTGCGCGTCCGCGACCGCTTCTTCCGCAGCGTACCCCGCGGTTTCCGCCGCCGCGCGTGCCGTTTCCGCCGACGCAGACGCCGCATCCGCCGCCGTCTCCGCCGCAACCGCCGCCTCCTCGGAAGCAGCCCTTGCAACGGAAGCCTCAACTAAATCCGTTCCCGAATCCTCCACAGCAGCGTCGCCACCTGCTCTCGCCGTGGCTTCACGAGCCGCTGCGGTGATGTAAGCTTTTTGCGCGTCGGCGGAAGCACTTTTCGCAGTCTCCAACTCGGTCTCCGCGTCCACCAACGCGTCGGCGCGGTCAGACACCACCAGCTTCGCATTTTCCTGCGCCGCGACCGCGACCGCGAGTTCCGTTTCAGAGGTCGCCATCGTGATTTCAGCAACGCGCGCGTCAGCAGAGGCGGCCGCGACAACACCAGCGCGCGCGTCCGCTTCTTCGGCCGTTTCCTCGCCAACCGCGTCCGCCGTTTTCGCCTCGCGCTCCGCCTCACTCGCCGCCGCCGACGCCGCCGCGGCTTGCGTCTTAGCAGCCCCCACTGTTTTTGTCGCATTCGCCACCTCTTTCGTGGTCTCCTCGACCGCGGTGCCGTGTCCCTTTGCTTCCGATTTAAGCAAAGTCACCGCCGCCGCCGCGGCGTCGCGTATTTTTTTCGCCGCGCCGTACGACGCTTTAGCCTCCGCCAACTCACCCGCCGCTTCCGCGGCGGCATCCACGGCATCCGCGGTTCGCCCGGAAACCGCGTTTTCCGCAGCCCTTGTGCTGTCCACACGTTTGTGAAAAGCCTCCACTCTGGACGTCACCGCGGCGTCGCGCGCGGTCACCGCGACTGCCTCCGCTGCGACCGCGGTGGCTTCCAGGGAAGACGCCACGTCGGAAGCTTCCAGCGAAGCCTGTTCCTTGGCTGCGAAATCAGCGCTCGCGGTTTTGCGCGCCTTGCGCGCGTCCGCGACGCCTGCGGATTCCCCACCGCCGAGCCCGGAGAAGAAACGCGCGGGTGAGGTGGCGGCAGACACGGCTTGAAGGACAGCCCCACCGGATTCGGTTTGCCCCACAAGACCCGCTAGCGCGGTCACGCAAAGGATGACTATCACCGCGCCCGCGCGCTTAGCCCCGACCGTGCGGCGCGCATTGGCGGGCGCGAGGAGCGGTGCGGTCTCCTCAGCAGACGACATGGCTTATGTCGAACCACGTCGGCAGCGGGGACGTGCGCGGCCGCAGTCAGAGATGTTGACAAATGTGTACGTACGCGCTAGTTTGCTGGGCAGCTGGGGAGAGCTTGCAAATCGAGAAGGTGCAAATAAAGGGGTGCATCATGCTGCAAGAGTGCAACAGTGCAACAGTCCGGAACTCCGGATCAGTGCAAGTACTGGTCCCAGCCAGCCCACATCCACCTTATTCTTTTTTGCGGGCGCAATTCCGTCACAACCCCCCACACGTCGCTCACGTTGGCAAGAACCAAACAAACGGCGCGTAAGTCCACCGGTGGCAAGGCCCCCCGTAAGCAGCTCGCCACCAAGGCGGCGCGCAAGTCCGCCCCCACCACCGGCGGCGTCAAGAAACCCCACAGGTACCGTCGCGTTGCGTGAGATTCGGTACGTATGGGCAAACAGTCACCAACTTCGGTACAACAGGCGAAAAAAGAAATCGGGGATTTCGTCCCCGGGGACGGACGGCGGGCGTGTACCACGACAACGCACGCACGCACACAGCCTTCCCCGACGCGCATGCGTTCGAACCGGTCACGTGTACGAGTGATTCGCCCGTCACAGCTGGCTTTGACGTGACGCATACCCTCGTCGACGCCAGATCCGGCGCGTAAAAACGCGGCAAATTGGTGGCTCGGAGCTGACAAAATATGTCGAGAGTCCTCCGCAATCAATCGAGGCACCCCACGAATTTTAGGGTTTTTTCCCGCCGCGCCTTCGCTGACGCCGTCCCCCCCCTTCCCCCAATCATTGATTGACCCTCACAGGAAGTACCAGAAGTCCACCGAGCTGCTCATCCGCAAGCTCCCGTTCCAGCGCCTGGTCCGCGAGATCGCACAGGACTTCAAGACCGACCTGCGCTTCCAGTCGCACGCCATTCTGGCGCTGCAAGAAGCCGCCGAGGCGTACCTCGTGGGGCTCTTCGAAGACACCAACTTGTGCGCCATCCACGCCAAGCGCGTGACGATCATGCCCAAGGACATCCAGCTCGCCCGCCGCATCCGCGGCGAGCGCGCGTAAGCAATGACACCCGGCATTCGCGCAAAACAAAGACGTCGGAGTAGGGGCGCGTTGTAAATTCACACCACACGAAAAGAAAAACGACAAATAAACTCTGACGAAAAAACAAACCCGACGACGTTCATTCTCGCATATCCTCTTTCGTCGTACTTTGCTTCGTTTTTGTTACCCTTTGTGCTTCGTAAAACTAGACCGCGTCCGTGTGATCGTCCGGCGAGGTGCGAATCGAGCGAGGCGAGGACGCGGCGTGTGTGCTATTCTTGGCTATATATAATTCAACGACGAAAACTTTCGCGTGTGGGGTGCTTTCTTGCGCGTTCCCTCACCCCGTTTGTGTCCATCGTTTCCTCACACTACACGTCTGTTAGTGCATGATGGATTTCAGCGGTGGGGCTCGTATACTGGACAGGTCCAGCTGTTTGTCCAGCTCCTCGTCCAGCTCGCCGATGACCGCGATGTTGTCCCCCCTGATGATGTACAGCCCGAGCACGGCTTGCTCCACCCCGCTTGAGACGGAATACACGCGCTCGAAGCACTCCTCTAAAATCAGGTTCGTGGTTTGGTCCACCCCACGGAGGATACCGATGATGTTCCGCCCGTCGTTGGTGATCACGGAGATCTGCCTGTCCACCAGGGCGGTGAGTTCCTTCGCCATCCCGGTGCGACTCCCAGGGAGGCAGGGACGCGGCGCGAGGGAAACTGATTGCAGGGCTCGATCAATCCAATCCGCCTTCAAAAGTTCGTCAAGCGGCAAAATGATTTTTTACTGATGATGAGAAGCAACGTCATCGCGATGACTCGTCCTCTTCACACCACACACGCGCGCTCGGTCGTGTTCGAGTCACACACACGGAGGTGGGAAGCTCGTTCTATCCGACAACATGTCGTCCGCCGCGCGCTTCGCCGGTGCGACCCCGCTTGAGTGTTCACACGCGAGACTTAGTCGAACCCGATCGTCGTCGTCGTGTGTTGGTCTTCGCGTTTCGCGAACGCAGAGGTGGTCGGGCGTCACCTGCACCGTGTCATCTTGTTCCGGATCCGGACGGATCCGGACGACCTGTGCGGTGCGGCGTTGCTGTGGGAAACACAGCGCCGCACCACGTCAAAACCAAACCGAGTGCGTCCGGTTTACTCCGACGCGACCTAATAGCGCTCGCAGCTGCGGCGTTTGTTTTGCCGGCTTCGTTCGTCGCGCCGCGCCGCCGCGCTCACGGCGCTCGATAAAGTCGATACCCCCGAAGCGCGCGCCGCTCTGCGCGCCGCTCTCGTTCAGAACGTAGCGAAAACAAAAGCCCCCGCTGTTTTGCGGCTGGTGTTCCACGACTCGGGGACGCGATCGGTCGCTGACAGGGACGGCGGTTTCAACGCGAGCGTGCGTTTCGAACTTTCAAGGCCGGAGAGTTTCGGTTTGAAGCGCGGTCTGGGGCCGGTCACCGCGGTGTTCGAAGCGACAAGGGACGGCCCCGCTTCCGGGTTGAGTTTCGCGGACGTATTAGCCGCGGCTAGCGCGTACGCGGTGGAGCTCACGGGAGGTCCTGAAATCACGAGCAAGCTCCGGTTCGGCCGCGTCGACGCGCAAGGTCCGGATCCCGAAAACCGCATGCCTGCCGAAAGCGCCAGCGCCGCCTCCACGAAAAGCGCGTTCCGCGCCATGGGGTACACCACAAGGGAAACCATCTGCCTCCCGGGCGCGCACACCGTCGGAGGCATGAGGTTTGGCGAGCCGTATGTTTTCGACAACGCGTACTACAGAAAGCTGTTGGTTCGACCGTGGGATTCCGCGAAAAATCCGAGCGCGACGACCGACGACTTGGAGATGGGATCGCACGTCGGCTTGACGAGCGATAAATATTTAGCAACCGACGACGAGAGCTTGGAGTTTATCAACCTTTACGCCGTGGACCAGAACCTGTGGTTCCGCGAGTTCACGGAGATGTACGTCAAGACGACGGAAAGTGGAGCGACGTGGAGAGAAGCGTGAAGGAGTGCCAGGGAGGACGCCGAGTGGTATCTATTTTTAGCACTTGCACATTTATTTTATTCGAAAAGTCGAAAATATCAATTGGACACACGCCTCGTGGCAACGCATCACGCATTGTCTTCCTCACTGTTCTTCGCGTCGTGCATCGTCACCAGGTGTCCGGCGCGATCCATCGTGCGTGGCGTCGCGGTCGGGGCGACGAGGGGAGAGTGGTTTAGGGGTTAGGGTTAGGGTTGCACCTCGCGTCATCGCGCGCGATGTCGTCGAATTCTGGCGAAATCGCGCGTGAGCTTTTCACGGCTGGCGCTGAGCGCAGCGACGGCAACGGCCCGGCCACCGGCGGTCGCGGACCCACCGGCGGGACCGGTGACAGCACTGCAGGCACGAAAAGTGCACCCAAACCTGGTGATCACGGCAGCGTACACATCAACGGCATGGACGACGGCGACGACACGTTTAGCGTGAGAAAGTTCCTCGCGTTTTGTGGGCCTGGGTTTTTGATGTGCATAGGGTACGTGGATCCCGGGAACTTCGAGAGCGATTTACAAGCAGGTGTTTTGTACGGGTACTCGCTGTTGTGGGTGTTGCTTTGGGCCACCGTGGCGGGTTTGTTCGTACAGGCGATGTGCGTGCGTTTGGCGCTCGCCACGGGGTGGCACCTGGCGAGGGTGATGCGGGACGAGTACCCGCCGAGGGTGCGGTATTTGCTGTGGATTGCCACCGAGCTGGCGATCGTGGCGAGCGACATCCCAGAGGTCATCGGCACAGCGCTTGCGTTGAAGCTGATTTTCGGGTTGCCCACGGCGTGGGGCGTGGGGGTGACCTCCCTTTCCACGTTGCTGTTCCTGGGCCTGCAATCCTTCGGGATAAGGAAACTGGAGGCGTTTATCGGCGCGCTCGTGGCGGTGATGTCGATTTGTTTCGTGGCGCAGATGGCACTTCTGGGGGGGGGGGACGGCGGTGACGTGCTCGTGGGGATAATCGTACCGACCATTCCAAACCCCAACGCCCTTTTCATCGCCATTTCCCTGCTAGGCGCGGTGGTCATGCCGCACAACCTTTTTCTGCACAGCGCGCTCGTGCTGAGCCGGACGTTTTCGCTGGGCGAGCGCGCGCTTAAAAGGTACGTATTTCCCACCCACCACACTCCGCCTCCCTGATTGCCCATACTCGTACCAGAAGGAACTATTACCTCTGCCCTGACTGTTTGTCCATATATCGCGACATACTCGTACCAGAAGGGACGTCTTACCTCTGACTGTTTGTCCATACATCGCGATATACAAGACTGACATTTCTTTTTTTACAATCAGCGCGTACAAATACAACGTCGCGGAGTGCGCGCTCGCGTTGCTTGTGACGTTGGTAATTAACTTCGCCGTGGTGATTGTCGCGGCACGGTCGATTCGGGACGTTTCTTTCGACGACCCGACGGGTACGCGAAAAAGAGCGATCGTCGACCGCCCGCTTCAAAACGCCCCCGAGATGCTGAAAGACGTTTTGGGCGTCGCCGCGAAAGGCATGTTCGCCGCCGCGTTGTTAGCGTCGGGTCAGAGCTCGACAATCACAGGAACCTACGCTGGGCAGTTCGTGATGGAGGGTTTTCTGGAAATACGAATCAACCCCGTTTTGCGCGCGTTTCTCACGCGAAGCGCCGCCATCGTGCCGTCGCTTCTCGTGATTCTCGTCGCGGGCGACGAGTACGCCGAGTTTCTCATCATCGTCTCGTCCGTGATTCTGTTCGTGCAGCTGCCGTTCGCGCTGATCCCGCTGGTGAAGTTCTGCGGCGACCCGGCGATCGTGGGGAAGCTGGTGCTCGGCCCTAAAACGCTTTTGACGATGCGCGTTTTGTGCGGGGGCGTGGTGTTCGCGAACGGTACGTGATGTGTTTCTCCAAATCCCAAGACTGCACTGTCTGACTGTTTGCGCGCACAAGACTGACACTTTTCGTTCACCCCACAAAGTCGTTTTGCTGATTCAGATGATTCACGAATCGGGAACCGTGAACGGAACCGTGGGGGGGGTGTTTCTCGGGGTGTTCGTCACACTGATTGCCGTTACGTACGTCACAAGTGTGGTCTGGCTCGCGAAACGGCCGGTCGCGCAAAACCTGCGCGCGCGCGTGGAACGACGGATGCGCGGCGATGGCGGCGACGAATACGACGATGAAAACGAAAACGCGGTGGACAGGGAACTCGCCGATTCCGTTGGCGGGGAAGAGATGCTGGCCGGGGTGCTTGGCGGCACCGCGGAACGTGACGCGTATCAGTTCAGAGTGGGGACGCCGCCGTCTCCTTTGGGGCCGGGAGGGGTGGGGAGTGGCAGAGTCTAGTCGCGCCGCGTGTGAAAACGTCGAATCGTGAAAATTTAGTTCACGAGCGTCTCGTTTTCATCGGGACGTTTCACCGGAGCTGCACATAACTTCCGGTAACAGCTTGGTTTCAACTCGACACGGCGCACCGATGAACGACGCGTTTGCGTGTCGATTTGCCTTCTGCGCTTACAGCGGCGGTGCCGTGTGAGCCGTCCGTTATTCCGAAATCGCGTTTTTTTCACGTCTCGACGCGGTCGCGTTCAACGCGCGTTCACTTCTGTCCGCGCGTCTTCCCTTCGACCGCCGTGCGTTTACCTTTTCTCGTCACAAAGGCACGCACTACGTTCCACGATGGGCGGCCACAACAGCAAGCCCGATGCCTCCAAGGTGATCGACGGCAAAGCCATCGCGGCTGCGATCCGCGGCGAGATCAAGGATGAAGTCACGGCTTTGAAAGAGAAGTACGGCAAGGTCCCTGGACTCGCGGTGGTGATCGTGGGAAGCCGCCCTGACAGCGCGACGTACGTCAGGATGAAGCGCAAGGCGTGTGACGAAGCGGGGATCGTTTCTTTCCACAAGGAGATGCCCGAGGAATCCACCGAGGAGGAGGTGTTGAAAGTCGTCGCCGACTTCAACGCCAATCCCGAATGCCACGGCATCTTGGTACAGCTGCCGTTACCCAAGCACATGAACGAGGAGAAGATTTTGGCGGAGATCACGATTGAAAAAGACGTGGATGGGTTCCACCCGCTGAACATCGGTAAGCTGTCCATGAAAGGCCACGAACCTCTGTTCATGCCGTGCACGCCGAAGGGGTGCGTCGTGTTGTTGGAGCGCAGCGGCGTTACGTTGAGCGGCGCCAACGCGGTGGTGGTGGGGCGGTCGAACATCGTGGGCATGCCCGCGGCGTTGATGCTGATGAAAAAAGACTGCACGGTAACGGTGGTGCACTCACGGACGAAGAACCCGGAAAAGATCTGCCGAAACGCGGATATCATCATCGCCGCGGCGGGAAGCGCGCACATGGTGAAGAAGAACTGGATCAAAAAAGGCGCGGCGATCATCGACGTCGGGACGAACTCCGTTCCCGACGCGTCCAAGAAAGCCGGGTACCGGTTAACTGGTGATGTCGATTACGACGAAGCCGTTAAAGTCGCGTCCAAAATCACCCCGGTGCCCGGGGGGGTCGGACCCATGACAATCGCCATGCTCATGTCCAACACCCTCGATTCGGGGAAAAGATTTATGGAAAAGGAAAAGTAACTCCTTTTTTGGCGGCAACGGCTCGCGCGTGATATTCTTTGTCGAATGATCATTCACAAAACCGTACGGTAACTACGTATCGCCATTCGCCTTCTTTGTACTGGCTTTCCGCATCTTCTCCTCCAGCAGTGCGGCGCCGCGCGCCGCGCGCGCGCGACACTTCGCGGCCTCCGCCGTTTCCGCCGCGTCCGTCGCCGACGTTTCCGCCGCGTCCCCCGCGCTCGTCCCCGCCTCTTCAGACGTGTCCACCCGTGCGTACCCCACCCAACCGGGGCGCCCAGAGCCCCCCCCTCGTTTCCCCCCGCACAGCAAGCCGTGGATCGGGTCTGTCACCACACGAATCGCAGGCGCGCATGATTCCGGGAACTGCTTCGCGAACTCAAACTCCTCCCTGTCGTCGCCGAACTTGTAGTTATTTTCCGTGTCGGCGTCGTCGTCCTTCACGTCTTTGTCAATCTTGACCTTTTGGAAGTACCGCAAGTAGCACCACCCCGCCAGCGCGCCGTACGCGGCGAACAGCCACAGCCCGATGTGGTGGTGTTTCGCGCCGTTCACCAGGGACAAAATCCCAGCGGCCACCAGGTAAAGACCCGGCAAGTGTTTGTTTCGTAACCGAAGCGCCGCGCCCAGCGGCGGCGGAAGCGGAACGCGTTCCTCGGGTAGCTGCTGTCTCAGCGCGACGGTTAGCGCGACTAACACGCCGTGGAACCCGGAGAACCGCGCGAAGAGGTAGAACTGCGAGGTGGTGCTTACGTACAAAACGTACATCGTCACGAACGCGGCGGCGCCAACTGTGGTTTGCGTGATGAAAATGAATTTGATAAATTCGGGTGTCCCCCAGATTGGTTCGAGCAACCTACCGAGGTAAAGCACCCCCAACACGTCAACCACCACGCCTATAACGTTCATCTCGTAGAAACCACTAGTCACGATGTTCCACACGCACGGCACGGTTTTATCGGGCACCAACGCGAGCACTGGGGCGGTCCACGTGCCAAGAAGTAGGTGCAAAAAGAACGAACCGAGCAACACGCCCGCGATCGCTTTCGTGGTCGGCGTGCTGGTCTTGACTAAAACCCCGAGCTCTTCGCGAAGAACGCGGAACACGCGGTCGACCTCATCCACGGCGCGGTCGCGCGTATGTCGCGTCGCGCCATTCGGGGGGGCGGGGGGGGGGAGGTCCGGCATCTCGGTGCCTCAAAAAGTAACAACTTCGTTGGAAAGAAACTGCTGAGTACAGTTTTCAACTCGACTTTTTCGGCTTTTTTTATGGAAAGGTTTTCACCTTGGTCTCGTCCGCCGCTTCGGAGCGCATGCGCATCCGTTTGCGCCACGGACGCCTGGGTATCTTGCACATGAGTGTAGCTTCCGTGCCTGCGTTTTTGGGCGCCGCTGGTCGTGTGTAAGGCCTCGTGCATGTCGTCACGCGGCACCCCCCCTCGAAAACTGAGCGTTTTCGGTGGTTTTCGCATTGGAGACGAAAAAGGCCTGGCTCGCGAGGTGCCACGTAGCGGTCGGCCTTCGAAAAGTGACGAACCAAAGCGCGAGCCGAACGAGCCCGCGCCACATCGCCACGCGACGTCTCTCGTCCCCGTACGTCCAATCCAGGTATGAACGCCATGACTACCACTATGTCGCTCCGCGCGGTCGCCCCGGTGGGTGCTAAGCGCAGCACCCGCGCCTGCACCGCCGTTCGCGCGCAATCGAAGATGGGCTCGTCCCGCACCGGCCGCGCCGTCGCCGTGTTCGCGTCGAAGGCCACCGAGGGCACCACCGTCTCCGCTTCCGAAAAAAAATCCGTGGACACCGGTCGCTTCGCGCTTCTCGCCACCATCGCGTCCAACCCCATTCTGTTCGGCGCGCAGGAAGCGTTCGCCAAGGGTGGCGAGTACGGCATCCTGGAAGGCAGAACCGCGGCGCTGGTGCACCCGTTTTTCCTCGCCACGTTGTGGTTCGGAACCGTGTACGCCGGGTACACCGGTTTGCAGTGGCGACGCGTGCGTACTACGCAGGAGGAGATCGTGGCGTTGAAGGCAACGGTGGCGGTACCGGCCGGCGGTGACCCTGAAGCCTCCCCGACACCGGCGCAGACCGAAACGCAAAAGACGATTGCCGGTCTCTCAGCCACAAGAAAAGAGCTCGTCGCGGGCGATTTTAAAAACAGGCACTTCAACATGGGCAGTCTTTTGTTAGCCTTCGGAGTGACCCTCGCCGTGGAGGGGGGCATGAACACGTACATGCGAGTGGGCAAGCTGTTTCCGGGTCCGCATCTCTACGCGGGTATGGGTATCGTGTGCCTCTGGGCGATGGCGGCGGGCTTGGTTCCCGAGATGCAGAAGGGAAACGACAAAGCCAGGAGCGCGCACATCGCGCTAAACTGCGTGAACCTGGGTTTGTTCACCTGGCAAATCCCCACCGGGCTGGAAATCGTGGGGAAGGTGTTCCAGTTCACGTCGTGGCCGTAAGGAGGTTTAGGATTTAGGTTCAGGGTGTGAAGATTTCGTTGTTCATTTAATTCGTTGTTCATTGTTCGTTTATTTCGTCTGTCGTTTCGATTGCAACGTTTCTGATTTCTCTCGCGCGATACTCCACACGGTTCTGAAGCACCTATTATTTTACACGCACCATTTCGCAGCACTCACCACTCACTCCCC
>Ga0222633_1000808_pt1 | contig 22161 bp, 24 predicted proteins | sample AntAcemetageno48_FD_179816 | JGI IMG/M metagenome (GOLD analysis project Ga0222633, IMG submission 179816) | Saline water microbial communities from Ace Lake, Antarctica - #48 | ecosystem: Environmental > Aquatic > Non-marine Saline and Alkaline > Saline | place: Antarctica: Ace Lake | collected...
TCACACAGCAGTCCTGTGACGCAGTGACGAGCAAGCGCACACCGGTGCGTTTGCCGCCCGCCACGGTTTCTTCCGCGCGCGCGTCCAACACGGGCGCGCCGTGCGCTTTTTGTTTCGCCACCACCTGCCATTTGTGGCTCTCGGGATCCACACCCCGAACCCCCCCCGCCTTCGGTGTGTTCCCCCCCCACGGGGTATCCACCCTGTGCCACAGAATGACCACGCCGTCCGCGTCGCCGCTGACCAGCCACCGCCCGGGCGACTCGCTGTCTGGGATCCACCGCACCACCGTGACCGGCGCGTCGTGGCCGGGGAGGGTTCGGACAACGCGTGCGCCGTTTGGGTCGTACACCGCGACTGCTTTGTGCGCGCCGTACGCCACGAAACCACCGCCGGCGCCGCTTTCGTGGTTCCAGTCCACCCCGTGCACGCTGCGATTGCACCCCACGCTGACGTACGCAAGCTCAGCGGTGGCTTCGGGACGTCTCAGGTGCACGCTCGGTTGTCTGGTACGCAACGGCGAGAGGCCTGGATCTGACCTCCACGTGGGCGTGCCCGGCGAGGTCATGGTGCACAACGGCAACCTCACGTCTGATCTTCGCCCGCGTCGACTGACTCTCAAGGCACCAGGGAACCGTGTCCAACGGCGACGCGCTGGGACACAACGTAGGTCGCGTGCGCCGCGCGCGTCGCGTTGATCACGCAGTCTCGAATCGCCGCCAAACCCAAAACCAACAACGACGTTTTGCGAAAAATAGTTCCCGCGCTGAGAGATGAGACGTGGCGCCACTGCTCGCGCGCCCGTGCGCTGCGTCCCGCCGTCGGCGCCGATGTCGGCGCCCGGGGCGCCGGCGCGCGCGGCGTCCGTCGCCACCGCCGCGCTTGACTTTTTGCTTCTCGAGACAACCAGGGAGTACATGGACAAAGGCGAAGCGGGAGCGCGTGCTTTGGATGGCATAGGGTACCGAATAGGCGCCCGGCTCGCGGAGCGACACACGAATGGCCGCCCGCGGTTCACGGACGCCACCGAGGTCGTGTTGTGTCTGTGCAAGGAGTTCTGGCCGTTGGTGCACGGCAAGCGGATCGACAGTTTGAAAACAAACAACAAAGGCGTGTTCGTGTTGACGGATTTACGGCTGCGTTGGATCGCAAACGTGTGTGCGGTTTCCGGCGACGGTAATGACGCGGGTGATGACGCCGCGTCTCGGGTAACGCGGACACACACGCGGGTCTGCGTCGGCATGCTTTGCGGTTTTTTAACCGCGTGCGGGTTCAAAGCCGAGGTCAGCGCTGATACCAAAAATGCACCCCAAGTGGTGTTCACCATCCGGATGCACGGAGCGAGTTAGATGAGTTGCGATGGCCAAAAACCGCCAAAAAAGCCAAAAAATAAATTACACCAGTTTCTTCACCATAAGGAACCGCCGCTTCCCGAGAAGCGCGTCCACCGCCCCGCTTCGTCGGTCCACGATTTCGTACCCTCTTTTTCGGTACAGCGCAATCGCGGCGGTGTTCTTGGCGAACACGTGCAGCGCGACTACGTCGTACCCCCACTCCACGGTCACGCGTTCCGCCGCAACAAGAAGCGCGTCGGCGACGCCGCGGCGGCGGTGCGTGTGCTTAACGCACATGCAGCTGATGTAGGCGTACTCGTCTATTGGCGCGCCTCCTTTCCACCGACCCGCTGGTCTCCGGTTCAGGTTCCTATCAGCAGCCCGCTTAACAGCCCACTTCTGCAACTCACCACCCACCCCGGCGCCGTCCGCCCAAGGAGTCAACGCGCCTCCGCTCTCATCATGGCATTCGCAATCCGGCGCCGGCAGCCGGCTCGCGACGTCGGCGTCTCTTTGGATGGAAAGCTCCACCACGCCCACGATGGGAGGGGTGGTTTTCTTTTCTTTCGTCGGTTTTATTTTTGTTGATAATGACGCAGTGACTGGTGTTGCAGTCGCGGTTGCGTTGCCAGGACCTGCGTCGGAGTTTTTTGGAGTGCGCGTCGACCCGGGCCACCGGCCGAGTAGCGGATCACGCCAGCTTTCGTTTTCGTCTCGGTTGCGTAAACTCGCCGCCGTCGCCACGAGCGGGGCGAACCGCCTGCTGTCCAGGTACTCGTACTTCCGGTCCAGGGTAACGGAGACATCCGCTTTGAAGTACTGCAGGAACAGGGGGTCCAGCACCGGGGTTATGGGCTCGAAAAAAGCGTGCGCCTGCGTGTCCGAGATGTCACGCAGCTGCGTTGGGGTTCCGTACGTGACGTGGAACTTGCCATCGGGCGATGTTAAGACGCGATTTCCAGCCGGCGAGGCGTTGGAAACGAGCCCGTCCCCTCTTCCACGGATGCGCACGGGATGCAAACGGCGCCAGGTCTCAACCCGACGACCCGCACTCCGGCAGCTCGCGCGCGGGCACGCACGAACGGACGTCGCACTCGACATGCCGCCCCGCGAAGGCAAGTGCCGTGGATGCCTCCTCCTCGTCCAAGAAAACCTTGACGCTTTATTCATCCTCGATTTTCGAACGCGGAGATTAGCAGCAGGTGTGCCTACGTCGCCATTGTGCCGTGCACACGCGCGATGCGCTCGTCTTCCGACCGCGCGGCGCGAGCCGCGGTTGCCGACCTGCTCGAGGTGACTCGCAGGGTCACGCTGCCGGTTTCGGGTGGCGGCACGCTTTGGTGCGCGGAGGTGACCCCGGGTGAGATGGTGGATTGGTGTTCAAGCGAGTTGGTGGAGGTGGAGACGGAGTTGAAAAACGCGAGCGTGACGCTTGCGAAACAACACAACTTCTTCCCCGAAACCTTCGCCTCGAAAAAAACGCACGCGTTCGCAAAAGTTAACGACGAACTAGGCGACCTGCTCTTCGACGTGCTGATGCTTTTGTGTGTGTGCGAACGGGAATTCGGGCCGGGCGCGCTTGATGATGATGGTAACAAAAAAGGATGCTTCAAAAAAGAAAGAAAAGAAATCGGCGGGTGCACCGTCGCGGGCGCCGCGACAAGCGCCGCGCGCAAAGTCAGAAGACGGTGTCCGCACACCTTCGGGTCTCTCGGCCAGGCGGCATCAGTCAAGGAAGAGCAGGAGCAGTGGCGGCGAGTGAAAAATCTAGAGAAGCAGGCGGAAGCGGCTGGCGAGACGTTACCGGAAGCGCCGGCGACGTATGTAACGTGCGATGAATTTTCAAGCGACGTGCGTCTGTTTCATTTCCTGGCGCCCTTAACGTTTGGTCTCGCGGTTGGTCTCACCGCGGGCGCGTTTTTGTGGCGCAGGGTTTAGACCTACGGCAGACAACGCACGGTAGGCAGTACGGTTAATAGCGCTGTAAACACTGACGACGCGCAAACCGTGTAACTACTTTCCTGGGTTCGTTTGTTGTCTGTTATTCCTCCCGCTGAGTGACTAGACTATTTTCTTTTTCAGGTCCACGATTTCCTCATCCCGCAACACCAGCTGGGCCTCCGCGCTTTGCAGCTTTAGGAACACATACACCAGGGGTGCGAAGAGGAACAGCGAGCCGATGATGGACGGGAGCGCGATTGGAATGTAGTGCGTCCCGGCCACGACGCACACGTTGCCCCACGGCGCGCACTGCTGCAACAAATCTTCGGGGTACAGCGGGACGCCCATCATCTCCGCCGCGCGAGGTGCGTTCTTAAAACGCGGGACCGACCCATGCTTAACCACCGAAGGGCGAACCGGAGGGACACGGAAACTGAGTTGGGAAGGTCGCCTTCGAGTGGTCACGCGCGAACGCCCTTCCACGCGAACACGCGCCAGCGCGATGGACGCCATGCGTGGCAACGTGGCAACTAATGAAGAGGATAAACAGGCGTGATTTTACTCATTATAATTTTACATCGCAGCTCTGGACGGGAACGTACACAGCATCACTTACATCACCTTCATCACCCCCTCTGCACCCGCGCCGCCCTCCGTCTCTCCGCGTCATCAATCTCCAGCCTCGCGACGAGTTCCATTTTCTTCCCGCTGACTTTCAGACGTCGCGTCCGCGCCAAAGCGGAAAGCGCCTTGCCCGACATGCCAAAGTATGGCCCGAAGTACGGCATCGGGTCGTTCGGGCCGAGGGCGTTTCTCAGCGTCGCGTCGTCTGAACATTCCGTATCTGAACCGTCACCGGACTCAAGTGCCAGCGCCGCACGCGTCTCCACAGCCTTTACAACCACCTCCCTGACGCGCGCGCAGAGTGGGTCTTCGTTGGATTTGAAAGATGTCACATCCGATTCTGCTGATTTAACGTCGCCATCACCATCCGGCGACGGCGCCGACTCAAATTCGTGTTCCGCCGCCGCCGAAACTCTCGCCGCCTCCACTTCGTCATTCGCGCTGCGTTCCCCAAACGCACTCAACGCGACGTGGCCGTACACCGCAATAAGCAGCGCCTCTGCCCTGCCGTGGTCTTTCTTTCGTTTCAGCAAATCCTCAACGGTCGGAAACACGCTCGCCGCTAGCGCCCGGCTTTCGTCTTTGCTCGACTTTTTATGCGCCAACCCCAGGGCGTTTTTCCACGCCTGCGGTTTCACCACCTTGACGTGTAAACCGGCTCCTGCTAAAACACCTTTCCACATACCGAAGTTATACCCCTGCACGAAGGCCGTTTGCGCGGAAAAGCCGTACTCAACCCCGCCCTCCTCGACGTGCGCCACAGAGTTTGGCGGGAGCCGCTGACGCGCGACCAGCGCCACCATGGCCTCAACGCACAGCCGCGTGCGTAGCTTGCCGTTCACCTCCACCTTTATTATTGGGCAGTCCAGCACGACAACGGACGTGGCGACTCCAGGTTTTGGCCCTCGGACCACCACCAACGCACCCCCCGCGTCGCTGTCGCACCCGATAAGCGTCCAAACCCAAGGCTTGCCGGTGGTGGGATCGAGGTTGATGGGCAACGCTTCTACTGCCACATCGGTACCCGAGGCGTTTTGGGCTACCGGGATCGCCCTCGGGGGGCGCCGGGAGTGGCGGAACACGTGAGGCATGTGTGTTCGCGTATCGCGGGCCACGGCGGCGACCGCGCTGTTGCCACGTCTCGCACCGGGGATGGACGACGCGACCGGCACAGCGGTCCACCCGCGGTGGGCACCGCGAGACGAAGACACCGCGGTGGACGCGGTCCAGGGCAAAAGCGCGCGCGGCACGCCTGTCGCCATCGCGGCGTGACGAGACGACGACACGCACGGCCCGACACCGAGGAAACGCACTTCACTCCACAACGCCCGGGCGTACAGCATCGGGCGCTGGCGCGGAGTGGCAGGTCTGTGAGAGGACACGCCAACGTCCCATTTAATGGAAACGGCAAAACGAGGAAGAGACTTCTTGATGCGAGAAAACGAAGAAAAGTGCCCTTGTGAATCGTACCGCAAACAGTGTAAACCCAAAGCTGAGTGCGTTTCCGATTAAAACCTACTTCTTCTTACTCATGGTCGGGTACTTGTCCTCCACAAAGCTCCGGTCTTTCAGGCCGAGGCGGTACAGGGTTTCGCCGTAGGAATCCCCATCCGTCCTTCTTAAGTACTTCAGCAGTTTTTTCCGCCGCTCCAGCATCGCAACGAGGCCTCGCCTCGACGCGTTGTCCTTGTGGTGCGTTTGCAGATGCGTTGTCATGTACCGCACGCGCTCCGTAAGGGACGCGATTTGAACCTCAACCCCGCCCGTGTCGTGTCCGTGGTTGGCGAAGGTCTCACGGACGGTACGCAAGGTCTGGCGGTTCGTGTCGTACGCGGAGAGTTGGACCGTGTCCAGGTACTGGCGCACCAACGCAGGCTTGATGTCCGCGGCCATCTCGTTCGAGCCTGGTTTTCGTCATTGGGGCGGACGATGATGAGGGGAAGGGCGTTAGGCAGGGTTCGTTTACGGTGTATTACTCAGCCGCCAGTAACAGATCCTCACTGCGCAGACCGCGCCGCGCGCGAGATTTTGACCCGCGCGCGATCCCCAGAAGAGATGCCAAAAAGAAAGGCCTAGGGTTTGCGTCGTGCCGTCCGGTTCCGTACGCACCTTGAGCCACGCGAACTCCAAACCCGGTGGTGAACGGCCGTGCTGTGTTGACCGTGCCACGACCAAAGCAACGCGGAGGTATTCTAGTGCTATTCCCGAAACTCGCTACCGTTCCCGCGGCGCCTGTAAGCGCGCGGAACACACGACCCGCCATCGTTTGCCTGAAAATCAATTCACGCAAACGACCCGAGTCGTGGGCCGACACGATACTTAAGCCGCGTTGCTGTTGGGGGAGCGCTTCTTGCCCAGGCCGACGACGACGTTCACGAAACGGCGGTTGTACTGTGGGAGGGAGGAAAGGGGGGGGTGGGGAAGGTCAGCGTGCTGATCCCGGCGACACAACGGGAGACCTAGACACGGGAAATCATCGTCGCGGGGATTTGCCGTACCTTGAGCCTCTTAATAGCACGGCCCTTGGGGAGCTTCTTCTTGTCCTGCTTGGCGACTTTGGGGGTCTGACCGCGAACCTTACCGGCACGAGCGAGGGAACCGTGGACCTTGCCCATCTTGTTGCGGCGTGTGGAATGCGCGACACCGAAAGACCGGGCGGGGTTAAGACGGGTTTTTGATGGGGAAAGAGAAAAAAGGAGCAATTGGGAAAAACCAAAAACCAAAAAAGGATCGGTGAAGAATGAGTTTGAAAGGGACGTCGAAAGGGAAGATGCCATGTGACTGCGAGATTGTGACCGGCTTTACCCATCAACGTTTTTGACCTTTCGAATTTTTAACGGCACCTCAAAACAACGATTCGTCTTTCGGTGTACGCAGTCGCACTCGCGCGGACAGGCGTAGTGCTGTGGAGAGAGGGGGTCAAGACGAGGTGAGCGATCACGTGCGATGGTATGGGAGCGATGCTCTCACGACAAGTTTAAACATAACTGCGTGGTGTGCAGCCCCTGCCCGCACGGCAAGGTGAAACGCCAGTGTAAGGAGTGCAACCCGTGCGCTCATTGCAAGCGAAAAGACAGCTGCGCGGTGTGCACCCCCTGCCCGCACGGCAGGCTGGAAGGCCACTGCGCGGACTGCACCCCCTGCCCTCACGGCAAGGTGAAACACAACTGCGCGAAGTGCACCCCCTGCCCTCACGGGAAGCTGAAAAGCAACTGCGCGGACTGCAAAGCCTGCCCTCACGGGAAGGTGAGAAGCAACTGCGCGGTGTGCAGCCCTTGCCCCCACGGGAAGCTCAAACGCTTCTGTGCGGAGTGCAACCCCTGTCCGCACGGCAAGCGGAAAAGCAACTGCGTGGACTGCAACGGGTGCCCGCACCGCAAGCGGAAAGGCGACTGTGTGGCGTGCAGCCCTTGCCCTCACGTCAAGGTGAAACGCAACTGCGCGGAGTGCAAAGCGGCACGCGCGGCTCCGCCGAGTCCAAAGCGGGTCAAGCGCGAGCCAGAGAGCGAGTAGACGACGGAAACCACCGCATCCGCGTTGTTACAAAGACTACTGTTACTGACGTAAAAAAATGTTACAAAGACTACATCGATGATGCTGGAAAGACTACACAAACAATGTACATCACATCTACACCGCACACGAAGAAACGCGAAACACACACAAGCTCATTCTTTCAGTAAAAACCCCAAAAACCGACCCCGTCAAATCACTACGCCTTTGCTTTCATCGGCATCAAGGGTTCTCTTTCCCCGTCACGTCCAGGATTGATTTTCACGATCGTCCACACCAACACCGGAAGCGTGTACGGAAGTCCGTTGGGAGAGATCGATTAGAAATTCAATCCCGTAGCATGGCTACGTCATCAAAAAAGCTCATCGACGTCACTGGGCAATTAGTCGCAACGGTCCGAAAACTATTTCCGCAGTGCGTGCCAGTCTCATGATTGTGAACAATGAGAACTCCCGGTTGACACCTTCAAAAAGCAAAGCTGATGATTAGAAGTTCAAATCCCGCGCGAGCCTTGGCCGTTCACTCGTCACCGCGCCGACTCAACAACCCGCTCACGACTTTCGCACCCCGCGTCGTCGTCTCGCTCCCGTTCTCCACCAACACCACAAGAAACCACCGCTCCACAATGGGCGCCGACGAGACCACCGAGAACCGCTTGGCCGAACCGCTGCTGGACAAAAACGACGACCGCTTCACCATGTTCCCCATCAAGTACGGGGACATCTGGGAGATGTACAAGAAAGCGGAGGCTTCTTTCTGGACCGGTACGTGTTCGTAACCCCCCACCCTTACCCGCCATCCAGTTTCCCGGCCTAACATTCGGTCGCGCCACGCGCGCGCCGTGCCTTTCCGCGACTGCAACACACGCCAATTTACCGTTGTCGCTAACCTTCGCGTCCCGTCCCCGATTTCGCAGCCGAGGAGGTTGACCTTTCCGACGACATCAAGCACTGGGAAACCCTGAGCGATGACGAGAAGCACTTCATCTCGCACATCCTCGCCTTCTTCGCCGCGTCCGACGGTATCGTCCTCGAAAACCTCGGCGTTCGCTTCATGAGCGAGGTCCAGTTCCCGGAGGTACGTATGCCGATTTTGAACCGTACGCCTCTTCGATTGCGGGCACGCGCGTGCGCTTTTCTTCGCCGGCGACGACGTCGCCGCGGGCACGCGACTCACCGTTGTTTCCCCAACCACCTCACCTCCAATCACAGGCGCGCGCGTTCTACGGGTTCCAGATCGCCATCGAGAACATTCACTCAGGTACGCGTGACGTCATCGCTACGACCCCTCTGCATGGGGTGCCAACAACGGCGAATTTCGAAGCACGTGTTCTTTCCTTTCACAATTCGCTCAGCCACTGACCTGTTCCCTCCCTCCTGAAACATCACAGAAATGTACTCCCTGCTCATCGACTCGTACATCAAGGACGCGGCGCAGAAGAACTTCCTGTTCCACGCCATGGAGACTATTCCGTGCGTCGCCAAGAAGGCGGACTGGGCGCTGAAGTGGATCGAAAGGTACGTCGCTACGCCCCGAGCGCGCGCGCTCGTCGCGAAAAGCTGGGTGCCAACTTTCAAACGCACCAAAGTTTGAATCTTTTATTTCGCGCGACTGACCAGATGCTTTTCCAATCTTCGTATTCTCCTTCCCTCGTTCCCAAACACAGCGGCAAGTCCTTCGCCGAGCGACTCATCGCGTTCGCGTGCATCGAGGGTGTTTTCTTCTCCGGGTCGTTCTGCAGCATCTACTGGCTGAAAAAGCGCGGGTTGATGCCCGGGCTGACGTTTTCCAACGAGCTCATCAGCCGCGACGAAGGGCTTCACCGTGATTTCGCGTGCCTGTTGTACAGCTACTTGAACAACAAACCGGACGTCGCCGTGGTGAAGCAGATCGTGATGGAAGCCGTGGAGATTGAAAAAGAGTTCCTGTGCGACGCACTGCCCGTGTCCCTGGTGGGCATGAACAAAGAGCTGATGTCGGACTACATCGAGTTCGTCGCGGATCACTTGCTGTGCCAGCTCGGGCTGGAAAAGGAATACAACACCGCGAACCCGTTCGACTGGATGGAGCTCATCTCGCTTCAAGGTAAAACCAACTTTTTCGAAAAACGCGTAGGCGAGTACCAGAAGTCTGGCGTCATGAACTCCCTCACCGAAGGCGCCAACTCCAAGGCGTTCACCATCGACGCGGATTTCTAAAGTGGTTCAAAAAAACAACTTTGGGGAAAGTTTGGGAAACATTTGGGGAGGAGTTTGGGGTAAAACGTCGAGAGATGATGTTGGGGTTTGGGGTAAAAAGAGTATGGGAACAAAAGCACGGTTGTCACACTAATCAATTGAAAGGACGCGGCGGCGGTTTAGCAGACCGCACCGCGATGTGAGGATTGGGTGGCGAAGAACGGTGTTTGGGATGGGGGATGGGGGCGCGTGTCGAGGGGAGGCGAAAATATTTCGAGTTTCGTGGAATCGAACGCGCCAAAAAAAACGGGACGGATGACCCGCGTCGTCGTCCGCCGGATTGTGGGATACGTTATCGTTTTCGTACACAAAAACGACGTAAACTAGCGACTAGCTTGTCAGCCTTTGAATCATTTTGCTTTACAGTTTTCTTTGAATCGTGCTATAGTACAACCGTACAACCTCGTGTCGGTACCTACTCACCTACCCGGCTCAAAAAAAAACCTGAGACGTCACGGTGAAAGTCTCCTGGCGCCCCGTCCGCTTTGAATTTGCGCCAGGAACCGTTGCCGTCTTATTCGCGGAGAGACGACGCACCGGAACACGACAACGAGTCCTATAACAGCACCTATGACAACAGGCGCGGTCATACCCGACCGGTTCGAGGTTTGAATTTTCTTTCCGTATTTTCTTTTCGAAAACGGTTCGAAACCGCCGGCGACGTACGCGCCGTCTCGCGCCCGCGGTTCCGTCGCGAAAGACGTCTCGAGTCCGAGCGAGTTCCCTCCCAACGAAGACCCAGCACCACCCATAGTCGACCCGGCTCTCGCGGATTCGCTGCGCAGACGCCCTGCCGCGGACCTACTTTTCGCCACTCTACCGAGGTCATCGTCATCCCAACCCGAACCGGATTTAGGTTCCGCTCGGTGGGTTCGGATTTCGCCGGTAGCGTCGCCGAGGGCTCCGAGTTCGTCGAAATCGCCATCGTCGTCGTCCACCTCCAAAAGCGCCAAGCGCATGGGCACATCCGGGTGCGCCGCGACCAGGGGCACCAACCCGATCGCCGCGGATACCCAGTCCTTGACGACCTGTTTTTTATGCTCCCCATCCACGGGGTTGAACATCCGGAAGCAATCCAGGTAGTGCGCGTCCGTGTCTCCGTATATTTCCCACGTGAACGCGATTGGGGTTTTTTGTGTAACGTACACGTAATCCGTCGCCGTGCCGTGCGCGAGGTACCCCACGCCCTTCCCCCCCCCCTTCCCCCCCCCCCCACCACGCACCTGTCACCGCATGACTGGGTGTTGATTTTATGTAAAATTTGGCGCATCGCGTCCGCGCCCTCACCGACAGGCTCAACCGGTTTGTGGTCGAACGGCATGAACAGCGCTTCCATTCCCGAATGCACGTTTACCCAGACGTGTGGGTTGAATTCTTCAAGCAGCGCGCGCATCATGAACGCCTCGGGTTCGGAAAACGGGCCTGTGCCAGGGTACTCTTCACTAGGGTCGTAATCCGGGGCTTTCACTCCCCAGTCAACCTCCCAGTTCCGGTTACAATCCACGCCTCGGCCGTTTTTCCGCTCGCAAAAGTCGCCTTTTTCAACCAACTCGCGCCCGTTTACGTTTTCCATGGGGACAATTTTGAAAACCGTCGCCACGAGCGCTTTGACTGTTTGCCCAACGGATCGCGAGGAATCAGGGTGCGCCAGCTGCGCAGCGTGTTCCAGGCCCAACGCGAACGCCCGCAACAAATCAACAGCAACCTCCACCGTGATCAACTCCCGGCCGTGCTCGCCGTAGTTGTACAGCACGCGCGTTTTTTCAATCTTTTTTTTTGTGTTGGGTAAATTGTTCGACCGCTCCGCGTTCGAACCACGTGCGTCCCCTACTCGTGCGCCCGCCTCGTTGTGTACGCCTACGCCGCCACCCTCACGCCCAGGAGGACCCTGCTCATCGGCGTCGTCCTCGCTCAAACCACCGAGCTCCACCGTGACCACCACCAGCTCCGAGGAGTACCCCCCCCTCGTTGATTGAACCGTGTCTAACCGCATGGTGTGTGGATTCGCAGACACGATAGCCTTGACCTCGTCGAACACGTCGCCTTTGGTGCGGTAAACGCCTTCATTGAAATTGGGGCGCGCCTTCGTGTTCTGTTTGGCGGTCTTGAGCAACGCACGAACACCTGGGGCACGATCGTCATTGGTGGACACCGAGTTGGTGTGGGTTCGAAACCCATCATCAGAGGCCGCGTCGGATCTGCCGAGTGCCGATCGCGTTTGAAACGAGTCTGTTTGCTCATACGACCCGTGATTACCATCCGCGCCCGCCACCGGAGGCACGCACGCACAACTCACAACCGCGAGTAGCAGAAACGCGACACACACACCGGTGCGCCCCATCGCGCCGGTGGGAAGTGCAAGTGGAGGCGCGTGCCGGGCCAATCCTTAACACCTCTGATTTCGACCACCGAAGGGATTTTCGACCTGACTTCTAACCTGGGAAGCCGAGAGGACGCACAACGACGCGCACACGACACGCAGCCACCGCTGACCAACATGCTCTCTATGCTCATTAAATTAATCTGTGACGCTGCCAAGCGCGCACTTATAATAGTGCGCGCAGTGCTCGCGACTGATACGCAACAGTCCGACGTGCAAGAAGCCATCCGTGGCCTCCCGAACCACCTCGTGGTCTCTCACATTCTTAGATCTGAGCATTTCGACGATCCCGCAGACCTCGCACGGCTCCCAGCGGTGAGCCGCGCGATGCGCAACGCGGTGGCAGAGACGGGACTTCGGTTTGAGGAGCTTGATGAATATCGTGCCGCGGAGCTCGGATGTTTGAACGCGGTGCAGCGCCTGGAACGGGGAGGTCGCCTGTCGTATCAAGAACGCCTTTGTCAGGCAGCGGCGAGGGGTGGATATCTCGAGGAGTTGAAGGTGTTGCGCGCGAACGGCTGCCCGTGGGACGAGCGGACGTGCTCGGGCGCGGCGGAGGTTGGACACCTTGAGGTGCTGCAGTGGGCGCACGCGAACAGATGCCCGTGGAACGAGAACACGTGCGATAGTGCGGCGAAGGGCGGGCACCTCGAGGTGCTGCAGTGGGCGCGCTTGAACGGCTGCTCGTGGAACACACACACGTGCCTGTACGCGGCGAAGGGTGGGCAGCTCGAGGTGCTGCAGTGGTTGCGCGCGAATGGCTGCCCGTGGGACAAAAAGACGTGCTACTGGGCGGCGCAGGGCAGGCACCTAGATATTCTTCAGTGGGCGCGCGCGAACGACTGCCCGTGGGACGAGACAACGTGCATGGGGGCGGCGGAGGGCGGGCACCTCGAGACGCTGCAGTGGGCGCGCGCGAACGGCTGCCCGTGGGACGAGTGGACGGGCGCACAGGCAGCGGAGGGCGGCCACCTCGAGGTACTGCAGTGGGCGCGCGCGAACGGCTGTGAGTGGGACGCAGGGGAAGCGCGCGATGGCGGAGAAGAACGCGCACCGCGAGCTTCTGCAGCGGGCGCTGGCATTCGCTCTGACTGGCGAGAGCTAAAGGTCATCGCGAGTTGGTAAAAACGAGCGCGCGAAGAGTCACTTGGAAAAAACGTGGGACCGGCGCGCGCTCGCGACCCCGGGCGTGGGAGAGACGCGCGGGGACCAGTGCGGGATGTGAAGGTAGGTACGTTAGAGTGCTGTTTAGGGTACCAAGTTCGTAGTAGTGATGCAATGTAGTAGTAGATGAGGAAAGAGAAGGGTCAGGAATCGGCTGTGTTTATTTCAACGCAAAGAATCCTTCACTCGGCTGTAACGCTTTCTCGGAGGCCTCGAAATCGAAACGACGCACAACGACGGGCACACGACACCTTCCGCGTTATCTTCCAACGCGACGTTCGGTATGAAAACTCGCGCGCAAATGAGGAAGTGCGAGCGCCGCGATGCTAGCGCGGCTAACGCGGGCGAGGCCATCCCCGGCCTTCCCAACCACGTCGTCGTCGAGCACATTTTGAGATCTGAGCATTTCGACGACCCCGCAGATCTCGCACGGCTCCCAGCGGTGAGCCGTGCGATGCGCGACACGATGGCAGAGACGGGACTTCGGTTTGAGGAGCTTAGTGACGAAACAGCCGTTAACCTCGGATGTTTGAGCGTGTTGAAGCGCATGCAACGGGGAGGTCGTCTGTCGCGTCAAGAATACCTTTGCGAGGCAGCGGCGAGGTTCGGACAGCTCGAGGTGCTACAGTGGGCGCGCGCGAACGGCTGCCCGTGGGCCGAGGGAACGTGCGCGAGGGCGGCGGGGGGCGGGCATCTCGAGGTGCTGCAGTGGTTGCGCGCGAACGGCGCGCCGTGGGACTGTCATACGTGCTCGTTCGCGGCGTGGGGTGGGCACCTTGAGGAACTGCAGTGGTTGCGCGCGAACGGCTGCCCGTGGAACGCAACCACGTGCGCGTATGCGGCGAAGGGCGGGAACCTCGAGGTGCTGCAGTGGGCGCGCGCCAACGGCTTCCCGTGGGACGACATGACGTGCGCGAGGGCGGCGCTGGGCGGACATCTCGAGGTGCTGCAGTGGGCGCGCGCGAACGGCTGCCCAGAGTGGTGAAGAGACTAGAACGAAAACTCCGTTCACCCCGATGACACGCGTACTTTCTTGCTTCATCACAAAAATCAACCCCCAAACAGCCATCGAAAAACCGGCCCGAGCCAGTCCGCGAGCGGGTGCGCCACTATCCAAGCAATTGACGCTTCGAACGCGCGTTTCAGCGGTCCTTCGTAGCAAACCGCGCTCGCGGCGGTGAAAAACACTGAGGCGATCGTGAACACGAGGCCGTACTTCGCGATGCGTTCGTTTAACCTCTGCAGCCGCACCTCCACGCCGGCTTGTAGCAGACCGGTTGTCCTTTCCAGGGCGTCGCTTAGGATCTGCGCGCGTTGCGCTACCGAAAAGATCGTCGAGATCGCCGGGTCCAAACGTTTCTTGACGTACGGAGGCAAAAAACGCACCTCGCCTCCGAGCGGTAACCACTCCGCTTCCTCTAACCTGGTTTCTATGATTTCCTGGTACGCGGTCGCCGTCGCGGCTTCGCTCTTCGACCTTGCCAGCTCCTGCGCCGTGCTCTGCTCCAAATCCGTGATCGTCTCAAGAAAGTCCTGCTGCGCCTTGTACGTCCGGACGTTTTCGCTCTTGAAGGCTTTGAGTGTGCCAGAAAAGGGTCAGTCGCGAGTCTTACTGTATTGGGCGATGTATGGACAAACAGTCATCAGCTCTCGGTAAAACAGGGCACTTGTGCTATATTTGTAAGAGGTGCCAGCACTGGTAAATGTACTAGAGGAAGTACTGCCTTTGAATGAAACTAGTGGACGTCAAAGAGGGGCGGCAGAAACAGCGTGCCTGGATTTGGGAACTGCGCAAGGCAGTACCTTTCCAACTCCGCTGCAGCCAGTTCCCCGCGTGCGGCGCGGAGGATTTGTTCATGCGCCGGATCGACTGCGCGACGACTTCGTACTTTCCGTTCAGCTTGGCGAGCGTGGGGAACCGCGAGTTCGCACCAGGTAGCCGGGCTAAAATCAGCAGCCGGTACTGCTCGATGGTGAAGTACCGCTGTAGCTGCCGCGCGGCTTGAATCACGGAAGCGCCGCGCGGCGATAACAACATACACGTCATCCCGCCTTGTTCGTCGAGGTGGTAGTTCCCGTAGAACCGCGCGCCTCGCCTGAAATCAGCCGCGACGATTCGGTTACTCTCAACCTGCGTTCCCCAGCTTTGCCACCGCGCCGGGGTGTATTCGTTCGTGTACTGCCTTTGATTCAAACGGTCTTTGTCTAGCGTCTTTTTGCGTTTCTTTTCCTTCTTTTTGCGTTTCGCGGCTTTTTCGTCCGCCGAAGCGTTCGGATCCCGTACCACGACCCCCGACGCCGATTCAGCCAGTTCATCACGTGTCACACACTCCACGTCACTCACGGTGGCGACACAATTTTCAGTGCCAGTGCCGGTTCGTTCCGCCAGGCTTTCCCACGCCTCGGTTTTCGTTTCGGTGTCGGAATCGTCCACGGAGTCGTCGTCCGTCGCGAAGGACGCCACGCACTCGCCGTCCTCGTCAATCTCTGCGCATCCCCCGCTTTCGATCTCCTCCGCGATCGCCTCCATGGCTTCCATCTGCGCGCTTCCGATTTGCGTGGAAGTGGACGCGCCGCCGTCCGCGACCCGCCGCTCCCACCCAATTGCGTTCGTCACGCGCTGCAGCTCGCTCCACAGCTGAGCGTCGTCCAACGTCTCGTCAAGCGGCGCCGGGTCCACGTCACGCACGGCGACGTGCGCGCACAGAAACACGCGGCCTGGTACGGAGGTGAGCCACCCTTTCGGTACGAGTTCGTTCCAATCCCGAACGGGCATCGCGAGCGGCGCGTCCGGTTCGCCCGGCCCCGAAAGCGTCAGCGTGTCAAACTCCGAGTACCGCTGTAAACGGCAGTAGTACCCGTTGCCTAACGTCAGGGTGACGTCCGTCCACCCCCGCGCCACGCGTTCCAACACCTCCTCCTGCTCATCCGGGTCAACGGCGTAGTGCTCCAGCAGCTGCTCCAAGCACGCGCGGTCCGATTCCGCTTCGCTGCGCGTCACTTTGCCGCTCGACTCCTTTTCGCTCCGGAGCCACGCGACGTGAAGCACTTCGCCGCCCAGGGGAAGGAATGGCCGCGATTGCGTTTCGTCGCTCAGCGCTTTGCGTAGCCCGAGCCCGCGGTCGATAACAGGTCCGTCTGTTTCTTTTGGTGTTGATGCAGACACAGACGCAGCACCCGCGTCGCTGGTATCCTTCGTGGAAGGTTCCGTCACCCCGACGACTTTCACCGACCTTTTCGGAAACGCATTCAGCGCGTTCGCGAAACGGCGAGTCGTGGCTTTGTACCCGACACGAGGCGCGAGCGCACTTGGGGCGACACATGGGGCGGCGTGTTCGTATTGCTGCTCGTTGTTCACAGTACCGTCACGGTTCACGAAACGCGTCATGACACTTGTTCGGCGTCCGGACGCCACCACCGGCACCGGCCGGCGCGAGTTTCCCCGACACTTCGCGAAGCCTGCGGAAGATGACGCCCGCGATTTGCTCGACGCGAAACCACGGACCGCGGCGGGTGCGCCCACGCTCGTGGCGAGCGAAGCCGTGGTCGCCATATCGACCGCGCCGCACACAACGCGCGCGCGACAGAGGTGGTGACGCCCGGGACCGAAACCGTGCGACGCGGAGTGGCGCGCTGACCACGAGGTCTATCCTACTCTCAAATTCGGCACCATCGGCAACCCGTCGCTCACTGACTGACCGAAATGCTGTGGTTTCAATCTCTTCGGTCAAGATATTTTCATCGCGTTTTTGAGGTGATTTTGAAACCGGCTCCTTCATTTGTTTTTGCTTAGTCATCACTTCCGAGAACGAAGACGCACCACAACCACGGCGCTACGTACACGAACTGTACCGACCTGCGATGTCCTCCAACGCAGTGTGCGGTGCGGAGACTCGCACGCGTAAGAGAGCGCGGGAGCGTGATACTAACCCGCAGGAGGCCTTCCCCGGCCTGCCGCAAGACGTCGTGGTCACTCACATTCTTAGATTTGTGCCTGACACCGTCGTTCTCGCGCTGCTACGCGCGGTGAATCGCGCGATGCGCGATGCGGTGGAAAGACGGCGGGGAAAGACGGGACTGTCCCTCGTTCGACACACACATTCTTAGATTTGTGCCTGACACCGTCGTTCTCGCGCGGCTACGCGCGGTGAATCGCGCGATGCGCGACGCGGTGGAAAGACGGCGGGGAAAGACGGGACTGTCCCTCGTTCGATCCCGGTTTCGATCCATGGTGTCATCAATCAATTTGTTGGAGGAGATGAATACTGAGGAAGCCGTGGAGCTCGGGTACTTAGATACGCTTCAACACCTTCTCCAGAAAGGTCGCCTGAACAAGGCAATCGTGTGCCGGTTGGTGGCAAAGGGCGGTCACCTCGAGGTGCTTCAGTGGGCGCGCGCGAACGGCTGTCCGTGGGACAAGAACACGTGCGCGCTGGCGGCGGCTCTTGGGCACCTCAAGGTGCTGCAGTGGGCGCGCGAGAACGGATGCCCGTGGGCCGAGGAGACGTGCTCTAGCGCGGCTTTTAATGGGCACCTTGAGGTGCTGCAGTGGGCGCGCGCAAACGGGTGCCCGTGGGACGCAAAAACGTGCAAGTACGCGGCAGAGTACGGGCACCTCGAGGTGCTTCAGTGGGCGCACGCGAACGGCTGCCCATGGGACGCAAAAACGTGCTACTGGGCAGCGTGCAGCGGGGAACTCGAGTTGCTGCAGTGGGCGCACGCAAAAGACTGCCCGTGGGACGCAAAAACGTGCTACAGGGCGGCGAAGCACTGGCACCTCGATATTCTGCAGTGGGCGCGCGCGAACGATTGCCTGTGGGACGAGGAAACTTGCGCGGGTGCGGCTTACGGCGGGCACCTTGAGGTGCTGCAGTGGGCGCGCGCGAACGGGTGTCCGTGGAACAAGGCGACGTGCGAGGCCGCGGCGCAGCGCGGTCACCTCCAAATACTTTGGTGGGCGCGCGCGAACGGCTGCCCGTGGGACGAGGCGACGTGCGAGTCCGCGGCGGGTGACGGGCACCTCGAGATTCTGCAGTGGGCGCGCGCGAACGGCTGCCCATGGGACGAGGAGACGTGCTCGTCTACGGCGGGTGGCGGGCACCTCGAGGTGGTTCAGTGGGCGCGCGCAAACGGCTGCCCGTGGAACAGGATTACGTGCTCGTGGGCGGCGGAGGGCAGGCACCTCGAGGTGCTGCAGTGGGCGCGCGCGAACGAATGCCGGTGGGACGTGGACACGTGCCGTGGTGCGGCGTTTGGCGGGCACCTCGAGGTGCTGCGGTGGGCACGCGCGAACGGCTGCCCGTGGAACTGGTTTAAGTGCATGTCGGCGGCGAATGACAAACTGGATGTGTACACCTGGTTGCAAGATAACAAACCCCCGGTACCGTGAGATAAAAATAGAATAGCGAGACGCCGCAGAAGTTTTCTCCAAAACTTTCTTCTTCTCGTCGCGTCAGTCGTAGCTTTTTGGGGAGAACTTCCACTCGCTCTCCGCGCGTACACACGTCGCCGCGCCCGCCCTCACCGTCGGGTTCGATGGCCTCGTCCGAGTCTTCACCGAGCCTATCGGCATCGCCCGATGACGTCCTGGAGGTCATATTCTCAAAGCTTGCCCGACGTCGTAACTATGCTGCGTGTGTTTTCTGGTACCCCGCGCTTCAAGCCCCTCGCGGCGCGGCTCATGCAGTCGTCTCTGAGGCGCCACCTCGACGAGGCCCTCAAAAACTTCGACAGGCGTCATCACGTGTACGACTTCATCATCGACGACCTGTTCCCCGAAGAGGACGTACTCGATGGCACTCGCTTGGCACTCGCTCGCGGTTCAGGCTGCGCTGGGCCGTGTGTTCGAGGGAGATCATCCTGGCCCCCTTGACGTCGACATCTTCTGCACCTGGAAAGCGGCACCCTACGTACGACAGCGACTGGTCGAATGATGCAAGTTGATTTGCTCTGGCGTTGAAGATAACTACCCGGGTTTTGGGCTTGACCTCCTTGGACGAGCCTCCGACCTCGTCGAACCGGAAGGCTCGGCCAAGAGCAACATAAGCCACGTAGAAAGCTACAGCCCGCATCCCCCGTGATGCGACTATTCAAGAGATGACTGTACTCATGAATGCCATCAGCGACGAGTCATGGGCGGGCGTTGGTCTCGAGCCGCAGAGATTTCCCATCGAGCAACCGGGTACGTCGACGGGAGAATTCGACGAAGAAATCTCGGCCGCCTATCGATTTGTCGTCAAGCTCATCGATCGCATGCAGAGATATCACGAGCGTGGCGTAGAGATTATCGATCCGCCGGTAGGCGCGCTCCACTGGAAGCTGGATTGGGGGGTTAGCCCATACCCCTGGTAGTGCATGCTTTCTAACGCGCACGACAGAAACGCGTTTGAGCGACGTTTGCGTTTCCTCGTTTTTGAAAAGACAGTGATTTTTCAACCCAAAGCGCGTTTCATCACCTCCTGACCTGCCTATTTTCCAACGCTTTCTTCGTCTCCGCGGCCGCCACGCGGGCCACCTCCACGCTCGTTGCTTCCCCAAAACTGGCTCTATGCGCCGCCCCCGGTGCTGGTACGCGGTGTAGTTCCCTCCTTGGCGTTTGCTTTGCCCGAAACCGTGTTGCACACGAAAACGAAAATAATCTTTTGGAAAACAAACGTCCCGCTCCTCCTGACTCACCACTCGCCCCACAACGACCCGCGGTCGCGCATGGCAACGCGCGTCAGCGTCCTGTCTGTTCGCGCGAGCGCTTGTCGTTTCGGGGTTCGGACCAGGAAATACCACACCGCAATCTTCGCGTCTAAACCTCGTCTCCGCGGTGCTCTTTCGTGCTCTTTGCTTTTGATGAGCAACGCGATGTCGGGTTCCGCGTCTCAGGCAATAGAGGTGGACGTGGTGGTCGTGGGGGCTGGGATCAGCGGTTTAACCGCCGCGTCCAAACTGCACGCCGCGGGTTTTTCCGTGCGTGTCCTGGAAGCCCGTGAACGTGTGGGGGGCCGGTGCTTCTCCACTCCCGAGGGCGCTGACCTCGGCGGGTCCTGGGCTTGGCTTCCCGATGAAAGCCACGTCTCGAACCTCGCGACGGATTTAGGTTTGGTTTGGGTACCCATGCGTCTGGACGGCGGCGTCCGTTTGCCCGGCGGGAAACGCCAATCCGGAGGGGGCGAGTACCTCGCGCCGTGCGGCCCAGGCGCAGTGCGCATGGACGGGGGATACGCCGCGCTCGCGGAGGCTTTGGCGAAAACGCTCCCCGAGGGTTCCATAAAAACAAACGTGGACGTGCGCTCCATTAAAAAAAGTACAAACGGCGTCGAGGTCGTGTCTTCGGATTTGACGCTCTCCGTGCGCCGAGTGGTGGTGGCGATCCCCCCCCGAGTCCTCGCCGCGCGCGTGCACTTCGAACCAGGCCTGCCTCCAGAACAACTCGCGCAAATGCGAGGCACGGCGACGTGGGCGGGGGATTGGTGCAAAGTCGTGGCGAGTTTTAAGAGTAACTTTTGGCGGAAAAACGGCGACGCCGGCGTGGCCAAGTTCGGCGGGAACTCGCTACTCGCGGTGACCTGGGAAGCGGCTGACCCTGACGACCTCGGCGAGAAAGGCGCGTGCCTCGCGGGGGTAAACTTCGGGGAAGGGGCTTGTGCGCGGCTTGCCAAGTTTGGAGAACACGCGGACACAAAAACGGGAAAGTCAAACCAAGCGCTCACCGAAGCGGTGACGAAAGAACTTTCAGGCGTGTTCGGCGAAGACGTGATTCGCGACCAAATTTTGGCGGTGTACCACACGGCGTGGACGGGGGAAAAGTACACGTGGCACGAGGGCGACGGCGGTGCGTTGGGAAGGGGCGACGACCCGCGGCGTTTGTACGGCCACCCCAACCTGAAAAAACCAACAAACTGGGGCGTGCACTTCGCGGGAACCGAAACCGAACCGAAGAGCGGACACGTGGACAGCGCGGTGGCGGCGGGGGAGCGGGTGTTTCTGGAAATCAAGCAAGCGCTAGGGGCACCAGGGGGCGGGAAAGCAGACCTGTAAACGTAAAATGAGATGTATTTATTTATCCAAGTCTCTTTGTTGGAACCTCTCCTTCCGCACCCCGCGCTTTATTCACTGGGGGGCGCTTCGATTCCCGCCGCGGCGAGCGCCTGTTCCAACGCCACCACGCGCGCCTCCGCCTTGACGGCTCTTTGTTTGAATTCAAACTTCGCCAGGATGTTCTCCCGGAGCGACTGTTTCAGGGTTGCTAAATCACAATCCGCTGTGCTTTCTTCCGTCTTGTCTGTCGTCCCTTTCGCCGCCGCTTCGAACGCGCCGCGGCTCACGCCAGTCGCGTCCACCAACCGGTCGATGATGTTCGCCTGCTGCGGCGTCGCCGTCGAGCCGGGGGGAAGCCGCGTGAAACCACCGGAGGTGGTGGAGGTGTTTGCGGAAGTGTTCACACCAGCCGTTGCCTTCTCCTCCTTCGCCGCCAGCTCCACAGCGTCTTCCTCGGAAATAACCCGGAGCTCTTCCCTCGCCGCACGCGCGAGGGCTTCGTGGGCGAGCGGGCCGGGCGCGCCGGCGGGCACGACGCGCGCTGCGCGTTCGCGGAGCGACAGCTCCATCGTTCGAATCTCGGGCCAAGGCGTGTCCCCTGCAATCCACTGTGTCACGAGCTCCGCGGTGACACCAGGGGAGTCGAAATACACGACGTCGCCGGTGGAGAGGCGGAGCATGCGCCACCGGTGCGCGTTCGTTTGGTTCGTTTCGTCATCGTCGACGTGTGTTGCGATTCGTCGCGAAAACCGAGGCGCCCCGAGAAGAGGCAAGGGAACCATTTCCGCCGCTCTTTTTAAAGTCGCCGCGGCGACAAAGGCTTCCCTCGCGCGTCGCTTCGCGAGCGCCGTCGCGAGCGCGGCGTCGTGCCCCGCCCCGAACCTGTGTAAACGCAGATCCCGCGTTGATTCCATCAACGCCGATTGTTCGGGGTCCATTT
>Ga0222633_1000810_pt1 | contig 22128 bp, 12 predicted proteins | sample AntAcemetageno48_FD_179816 | JGI IMG/M metagenome (GOLD analysis project Ga0222633, IMG submission 179816) | Saline water microbial communities from Ace Lake, Antarctica - #48 | ecosystem: Environmental > Aquatic > Non-marine Saline and Alkaline > Saline | place: Antarctica: Ace Lake | collected...
GGGTGTTGGAAAGCGCAAGCCCCCCGCGGCGGCGCCGGGTGGCAAGCGCGCCGCCAAGACCCCCGTGGAGCCCAAACCCGAAAGCGAGTCGGAAGAAGCGTCATCGGAAGATGACGACCAGGACGTTGCCGAGGATGAGGAGGAGGGTTCTTCGGGTGATGACGGCGAGTTGGATGACGAGCTCGATGACGTTGATGCGTCTGATGACGAACCGGTGTCCGAGAACGGCGACGGTTCGTCGGGCGACGACGGCGAGCTGGATGTCGAGTTGATTGGGTCTGACGGATCCGACGACGAACCAACGTCCGAGAACGACGATGACGACGACGACGACGGCGAAGCGAGCTCTTCCTTGGACGAACTAGACAACGACGCGTTCGACGGGGACGATCGTGAAGTCGGCGGGGATGATGGTGATGATGATGGCGATTCGGAATCGGACGGCGCCGATGACGACGAGTTCGACGAGGACGACTTTTCCGACGGCGACGGCGACGACGATGGCGAGGATGGCGAGGACGACGAAGACACCGTGCCTTCCCGGAAACGCACCCGCGGCGCCGCGGCTTCCACCGCGGCGGCCCGCGCGGAAGGCGGCGGCGCGGCGGCGTTTGGGTTCGCCAGAGCTTTCGCGAACTTGGTCGGCGACGAGGACGGCGCCGCGACCAAGCGCGGCGGTTCTGAGCTTTTACCTAAAACCAAAAAGCAGAAGAAAGTGGAGATCGAACAAAAACTGGACCGGCGCGCGCGATCGTTACTTAAACGGGAACGTTTAGAGCTCCGCGAACGCGGGCACCACGTCCCGAAGAAAGGCACCGTGGACCCCATAGCGGATCAAACCGAGCGCCGGATGTTGCAAACCGCCACGAAGGGCGTGGTGCGTCTTTTCAACGCCGTGAGCAAAGCGCAGAAAACCGTGGCGGACGCTGGGACGCGAAAAGGGTTGGGGAAGGTCTCCAAAGAGCTCACAAAAGGGTCTTTCCTGCAAGAGCTTAAGAAGTCGAACCTGGAGCGGTCGGCGAGGGACGAAGCGGCGGCGGCGCGTGACAAAGAAAAAAACAAACATGACGGCGCCGAGAAAACCGAAAGCGCGGGGTGGGACGTTCTTTCCGACGGGTACCTGATGGGGCGGAACAAACTGAAGGACTGGGACAAAGGCACGCGGAAGGCGGAGGAAGAGGTGGAGTACGAGGATGACGATTTCGACTGATGAACTTGGGGGGTGTGGGGGGTCGGTAGGCGTAGAGGGAGAGAGTTTGGTTGGCAACACTTCAGAAATCAAATGGAACTTCGGTTGTTTCCTCCGACACCGAACTTGTTCGACATTTTTGCGGCTCCATCAGTTAATGCCGACATCACTTCGCCCCTCGCGGAGCCGCATCTCGACACGGTGGTATCAGAGGTGGTAGTTAGGGACTATTACCTCTGGTGGTGTACCGCCCGTCATCGCCCCCCTGTGCGGCGAGCATGCGGGGCGGACTCGCGGGAGGCCTCACCGCGAAGGCGCGTGAGGAGCTCGAGGCGACCACAAAAACCACGCGTAAAGGCAAAGGCGTACCGAACGCGCCGATGAAGCCTCCGTCCGTGGCGAGCGAGGAATCCGACAGCGTGTTTGGGGGAGCGGTTGATAAAAAAGAGATGCGTGCACGAACGGCGACACGAAACAAGGCGCGGACGGAAGCGCTGCGACACAAGTCACGCATGGTGAGCGCGCAAGGCTTGGGGGCGGCGAATCCGGTGTTTACGGATCAGGATCCTTTGTGGAACGTGGCGTGGCAGGTGGTGAACCCGCGGCACCGGTACGTCCAGTGGTGGGACCTCATGACCCTTCACCTGCTCGTTTTCACCGCGCTTGTCACGCCGTACGAAATCGCGTTCTTGGACGGCCTGACCGGCGTGGGGGCGGATCTTTTGTTCTGGGTGAACCAGGTCATCAACGTGATTTTTTTAGCCGACATGGTGCTCGTGTTCACCACGCCGTTTGAAGACAACGACGGGGTTTGGGTGACGTCGAAACAGGAGCTGGCGGCGCGGTATTTCAAAGGCATGTTTGTGATCGACCTGATGTCCATCATGCCGTTCGACATAATCGAAGCGCTGGGTGGCGGGGGCTTGTCCAGCTTGAAAGTGTTACGCGTGCTGAAGCTTTTCCGGTTGCTGAAGATGCTGCGAATCTTCCGCGGGTTGAAGATCGTGCGAAAATACGAAGCCGACTTCGCGATCAACTACCAAGCCCTGAGTATCTCCATGTTGCTTTTGGTGTTGCTGGTCACCGCGCACTGGATCGCGTGCCTTCTGGCGCTGATTTGCAAGTACGACCCGCTGTCCCCCGCGCTGGAGGTTTTTCTGCCGAACATGATTGAGATGGACGAGGAAATTACACGGTTTAAACAGTACTACTACTGCTTCCTGTGGGGCTTGATGTTCATGACAATCGGGATGGGCGAAGGCCACGACGGGAAAGAGGAGAGTTCCGTGTTAAGGGCGTACATCTCGATTCTGCTCATCGTCGGCGCCGTGGCCAACGCGGCGATCATCGGCGGTGTCGTGGCGATTGTGGACGAAATGAACGAAGCGAGCCGAGAGTTCTACTCCAACCTCAACGTCCTGAACGTGTTTTTGAAACGCGAAGACGTGTATAACCGGGTGATGAAATGGCGAAACGACGAAGTGCCTGGCCCCGAGTTTTGCCGCCGACTCCGGTCGTTTTACCTGTTCAAGTTTTCCCATTCCAAACAGTACAGCGACTTGGGGAGAATTCTGGACAACGTCTCGGCGGATATGCGCCGAGTGGTGTCCGAAGCCATGTTCGGCGACGTCCTGCGCTCGTGCGGCATTTTGAAAAACGCAAACGCCGACATGATCGCGCACCTCTCCGCGAACATAGAAGTCCAGGTCTACGCGCGTGGCGACTTTGTGTACACCGCCGGGGAACCCGCGACGCAGTTTTACTTCTGCGTCAAGGGTTGCGTCATGTTACCCATGCGCGGAGGGAACACCGCGGGAGGCATCGACGTGTTCCGCCGAGGCGGCGAGCCGTTCGGCATGGAGGTTGTTTACAAACTCGGCGAGCCGAGGTCGCGCAGCGCGGTGTGCAGCGTCGGCACGGTTCTCCTCGTGTTGGATGGCGAAGCGTTACACCACGCGATGAACACGTACGGTGAGCACTCCATGCGCTGGAGAGTGATTATCTCCAGGAACGTTATGATGATTTCTTCGGTGTTGAAGAAAGCGGCGCACGAAGCGACGCGCGTTCCGGGCGAGTGCAACGCGGATGCCGCCATCGCATTCGTGGAGTTCTCCCTGGGGAAAACCGCGCTTTTTAACCAGGACTTGGCCGGACGCAAGGAAAACAACCTACTATCGCACTTAACGCGGCTGGTGTACACCAGGTTGAAGGAGCAAGGAATGCGACCGACGGAGGTGAAACGCGCGATGGATTCGTTTCGAAAGCACGAAGACTACTTTGACGAGTGTACGGATCGCGAAGTTATCGCCACCGAGAAGGTTGAGGATCTGCGACACTTGTTGGACGCCATCGAGGATGAGGACGGGGAATCGATGGAGATTCACTTCGAGAAGCTCTGCGAGGAGAAGATCGAAACGATCGAATCCCTCAAGGCGTTGGCTGTGTGCGACCTGAAAGCCATCGGCGTGCCTCTGGGCGACGCAGTGCTGATCGCGAAGAGCTTAAAAACGCCCATGCCCGGTATCCTCGACGCTCTTATTACGGGGAGAAGAGAAACAAAACCCGAGACGACAGCGGCAAGGCGAGTCAGCGTTCGGAGAGATATCCGTTCGGTGGCCAAAGCGCGATCGTTCGGCTCGAAACGAAAATTAGACGTTGACCTTGACTTTACTCCTGAAGAAGACACGGACCGGGAAGACAGACCTGGCGAGCTGAAAAACAAATTGGGCGAGCGAAACGTAAGAAAAGACGAGCGAGACGACGATTCGGAGGAAGAGAAACGAAACGATCGCTTGAATCTTCGCGGCACGAAAAAAACGACGTTTGCCGAGGAGGAAACTTCCTCCTCCGACGACATGCAAATTCAGGCGTCCGCTTGTTGGACGCCGACTGCGAGCGACGTCTTCGGCGGAGCTCCCGCGAAGGAACGCAAAAAATCCTTAGGCAGACAGTTGTAATAGTTCTAGTCTATGTATTGACTTTACATACCATATCACCACGATGGGTGGTTGCTCTATGAATTATTCCTGCTCACCGCTCTATTTTTTGCTACGCGCGGTTCCGCTGAGGCTCGTTCCCGTCGCCGAGAGGAAAAACGAACCGCCTTTGGACGAGGGCGTTCTTCCGCCAGTCGACCCGCTCGGGCTTCGCCCGCCCGTCGTTTTTCGCGCACCCGGACCCGGCGCGGATCTCACCCCCCCGCTGCTTCCGAAAATGCTGTCGTTCTGGTCGCGGTTGTCGAGCTCGCGGGCGATAGCTTCCGTCTCCCGGCGAAGATGCTTGTTCATGCTATCAAGCGCGCTCACTTCGGCGGTTAACACCGCAAGTTTCTCGACGTCGTCGTCTCGGCTGTCTCGGCTGTCGAACCTCTTTTTCATCCTCGCGTGGTCCGCTTGAATCGCGGCGTTGGTCTCAGCAAGCAGCGCTTTAGACGCGCTGAAGGCCCACGAAAGACGTTTTTCCCGCGACTCCGCACGCTCGCGAATCGAATCGGCGTCGGCGGCGTGCGCCTCGTCTGTCTCGGCCAAGCGTTTCTCCGCCGCAGCGGCATCCTCGAGTCTTCTATCGTTGAGGTTGGCGAGCGCCTCGGCGTGCGCCACGTTTAGCCTCGCCGCTTCCGCCGCAGCCGCCTCGCGTTGCTCAATAACCTCGGCACGCGCGGCCTCGATCTCTGACGCGAGGGACTCAGCTTCTCGTTGAAGCGACGAGATGCGGCTTAAGCTCGCCTTCGCTTCGCTTTTGAGCGTTTCGACAATCTCCTCCTTAAGTAGACGTTCCTCCTCGAACGCCGCCTGCGCGTCGGCGAGCTCGGACTTCACCCCGGCGATTTCAGCAGCTGCTTCCTCCGCCTGGGTACTCAACTTCAGACTCCACTGACGCACAAGCACCGCTTCTTTCTTGTCAGACTCCGCCTCGACCTCTGCCCTGGTAGTTTCCACAGCCGTTTCGATCCGCGCCATCGCGTCGAACTCCTTCTCCACGAGAGCAGCGGCTAACTCCTCCGCCATTTTCGTGACGAGCGCGGCGTGTTCCTCCGCAGCTCTCACCGCAGCAGCCGAAGCCTCCGCGATCGCCGCCTCGAGCGCGGCAGACGAATCTTGGAGCTTTTCGTCAAGCTGGGCGGCGAGGATCTCGGCCTCGCTCGCGCGAGCCTCGATCACGGACGAGTGCGCGTACGCCTCATCCAGGAGTGCTTTCGTTTTCGATACTTGTTGCACGAGCGTTTTCGCGCGCTCGTCGTCGCCTTGCGCGCGCGCTTTGCGCTCCTCCGCGAGCGTCGCCTTGAGGGCTTCAACTTCGCGCTCCTTCTCATCGACCATCTTCTTCATTTGCAATTTCACCTCTTTCGCCTCGGACGCCTCTTTGACAGCTGCTTCGAGGTCTTGGATTTTCTTCGCAGCCTCGTCGGATTTGGCTTTGTATGTTTCCACCAGTTTGCCGGCTTGAACCGCCTTCGCCGTTTCAGCCATCTGCTTCTTAATCGCGTCATCCTTCGCTTTCAGGAGCGTAGCTTCGTTCTTGGCGCCCGCTGCTTTCAGCTTGTTCTCCAAATCGTTCATCTCACGTTGCTGTTCCTTCAAAGCCGTCTCCAGACCTTCCCCGGCAACGTCCGCCATGAGCGACTTGGCGTCCACCATCACGGTCGTCTCATTGATCGTCGCCGTGATTTCGATGCGCGACGCGCGCGACGCGAAGTCCAGCGTACACACCGTCTCGTCCGAGGACTCGATTGACGGCGAACAGCACACCAGCAGGCTGGTCTTGCAATTGCCCCCGAGCGAGTCTTCGAGGATACGCGTGAGCTTCGAGTCTCGGTACGGGATGAACTTTTTCTTCTCCGCGAGCGCCTGGACGACGTTGCCAAACGCCAACAAGCTGCCGTTGATGTTCGTCGCTTCCTTGAACTGCGCGCCGGACGCGCCGCTCTTTTTGATGCGTTCGGAGCCCGCCAAATCGACAACGGTGAGTTTGCCAAACGTCGCTTTCATCTCAACCTTGCCTCCGCCACTCGCCTTGGCACTGGACGTCGCGCGGGAGCGCTTGGAGATTTTGATTTGAAACACCGCGTGCGAGCGACTGGACGATTTGTTCATCTTCGTCTCCGCGTACACCAGGCTGTTGCGCCCTTTCTGAAAGCACATCAACATGTCAGTCGGGGTTTTACATGATATCCACGTTAAACCCTTGACGTCTGATTTTCCAGTCACGGCCAGGCCCTGGCCCTTTTCCCGGTCGTCGCAGAGCAAGCAATCGATGTGCTCGTTGTAAATCTGTAACATGCTCGCCTCCACGGTGTACGCGTGCTTGGTGTCGGCGCCGATGTGCACGAAAAGCGCGGCGACGAGACGGGGCAACAGACCGGCTTGCTTCGGGTCAGGCTTGCCGTCCATGCCCATGCCACTGTTCAGCAGCGAGTGCGTCTTCCCCGCGCTCGTCTGGCCGTACGCGAGGATAGAGCCGTTGTATCCTAGCAACACATCCTTAAGCACGGGCTTTCCAACCTCCTCGTACACTTCCTTTTGCGAACAATCCTCGTCAAAAACACCCTCGAAGGTGAAATCCTTCTCCGTGACCTTGCCGGGGGCGGCAGATCCACCAGCCAGGACTCGTTCCACGGCGTCGTCTTCTAAGCGTACCACGCACTTTTTCAAGTCCGGGAGCATGGTGACGCAGTGTTGGTCGCCATCCTCGCGAGCCAGTCCGGGACGGACCCGCGAGAAAACATTCACTTTACCTTTCCCGCTCATTGTGGTAAATCAAGCGGGTGCGGTGGCTGCTGCGCGCGAGGAAGAGGACGGGGGAGGGATAGAGTCGAGTGAGTCAGCTATACGAAGGATTACGAAGGATGCATGGAGACATCTGCCGTCGTGTCGAGGTGCTTTGTTGCCACACGTGGTGAAACGCGATTGTAATTCCACCACTGTTACATGCGTGTCACGAAACGAAACATTTTCTCGGACGGCACGATCCAGCGAGGCCTCAGGTTCAGAGGCGGTCTCGTCTGTCAGGGGCACGTACCTCGAGATAGTGTATACTATGCCGATGCGTCACCGGTGAAAGGTGACGGTCGTCGCGGTGGCTGGCGCGCGCGAGATTGAAGAGCGCAATGCAAGGGGCACTCAGAAAGTTCTTTTCGTTCTGTTGTTGACCGAAGTTTCGCGGCCGGCCAAAATTCCGTTGGTTCAAACCACCTGCTTCATTTGGGCAGGGGAACGCACAACCCAGGGCGCGCGTGCTGCACTCGCACCTGCCGGCGGTCATGGCTCCCGACGCCTCCTACCAGGACGGCGCGTTCGCCGAGTGCCATGAGCTCATCGAGGAGATGCGGCGCATCTACTCCACCGACGAGGACGCGGTCAAGGTGCGCCAGCTGAATCAGCAATTCGCCGAGGTGCGCGAGCTGTGCGACACGCGCGAGGCGCACATGCAGACGGTCATCAAGGAGATGGTGAAGCGCGTCGAGAAAGCGGAGAAGAAGGTGAACGCAGCCGCGGCGCCTGATGCGGAACACCAAAAGCGAGTGGCGGAGGCGGAGGCGGAGAAACGGGCGGCGGGCGAGAATCTGACCAACATGGAGAAAGAGGCGCAGTCGTTGGAAGAGCTGCAAGATGAGCTCAAGGAGAGGGGCGCGACGCTGAAAGTGCGTCGCGCGGAAGTGGACTCAGTGGCCGCCGAGGAGGTGCCGCGCGCAAAACACGAGCTCAGCCTCTACGCGCACATCTCCAAGATCTCTTGGCAGTACGAGGTCACGGACAGGATAAAGGGGCGTGTCAACGCGCACGAGGGGAAGGACCTGAAGGTCATCGACTTTGTGATGAACGACCGCTCAGATTACCACTTGACGAACGATTTGTGGAACATGATTGGGTGAGAGAAGAATTGCCCATGGTGTATCGGGCCGCGGTGCGAGCACGACGCATTGGTATATAGAATAAAATTACATCACCCGAAAACTAACTGTCACCCGAAGCACACCTCACCCCGTCAAGGGGGTCGGCTCATCTCATTTCATTCGCGCTATTATTGGACGTCGTCGACGGAGACGCAGTCGACGACGAGGTTAAGCCTCGCGCCGCGCCTACCGTCCATCACGCTTCCATCCTCCGAAGATTGCGTCTCCGCGGACGCGCATGGATACACCGCCACTATTTCGCCACCTAAACAAACGAGCGGCGTTCGGTCGCGCGCGTGCAGAGGCACGCCGTTCGCTCGCATCCAATCTTTCAGCTTCACGCGTCTTCCTCGCGACGGCGACTGTTCTGGCTGAAACGCGTCGCCAGGTTGCCGAAAACGAAGACTCAGCGCGCAAATATCGGGAAGATTTGACAGTCGAACGCCCTCGTTATCACCGGTTGTATCACCCTTCGACGAGGAAGTTTCCCAAGACGTCCGAATCGACCAACCCGGTGGATGCGCGATGGAAACGCCGCGCCCCGCGTCGATGACCACCTCTTTTCCAGTCCCCCGCGAATCTGCGTCGCCCTCGTCACGGTTCCCGACAACCGCCTGTTTCGTTTTCAAGTCGAGACGAGGGGTTCTCACCACCCACGCCCGGGTACCAACGCGCCGCAACACCCAATCACCGCGTATTCTCCACTCCCATTCCGGCGCATCCGCGGCGTTCGCGTCTGCGCTCGTGCGAGCAAAGAGCCGCGCGCACAGCTTGCGCAGGACGTGATATTCCATGTCCACCCCGGCGGAGTTTGACACGTACGCGTGAAGTTGGTCTTGTCGCACGAGCGTGGAAAGGTCGGACCAAGCATCGAGATCGATTTCACCTCGTGCAAGGTACGATCTATCGAAAACCGTTGACGATGACGTCGTGGGTGCTTCGCCATGCACGAGGTGTGTGGATGGCACGTCGTCGAGCAATTCGCGAAGGTGGGCACTTTGAACCGTCAACGCTTCGACTCGAGACTCGAAGCCGCCTTCGTCGACGAGTTCGCGAAGCAGAGGGATTAATTCAGTCCGCACGCGATTGCGGAGATACTTCGGCGATGTGTTGGAAGGATCTTCACGCCACGTTTCCGCGCGAGACTCGAGAAACTCGACGAGGTCGCGTTTCGGGAACGACAAAAGCGGGCGACCGAAAACGCCCTCGCGCGGACGCATGCCGGCGATGTTGGATAAATGACACCCGCGAATGAGTTTCAACAGAACCGTCTCGGTCTGGTCGTCGGCGTGATGACCCTGCAGCGCGACGTTCGCGCCGAGAAACTCCAGAAGAACAACAGTTTCATCACGGCGCCATTGTCGCGCCTTTGCCTGAAAATTAGACAGCGCGAAGGGCTTCTCGGGAGCGCGAACGTGAAGCTCGACGTCGAGTCGCGCACACAGCGCCTCGACAAACACGGCGTCTTCGGCTGATTCGTCAACGCGAACTCCGTGGTTGAAGTGCACCGCACGCACGTCCAGATCCCACGCGTGGCGAATCTCGACCAGGAGAGTAAGCAACGCGACGGAGTCGCTGCCGCCGCTCACGCACGCCAGGACGCGATCCCCGGGACGAAATGCGTCGGTGGAACCCGCCGCTTCCGCAAAACGTCCTGGAAGATCGCTCCCATTGGCGTCGCAAGAGGTCAATGACGACGACGCGCGTCGCCAGACATGGAGGTCGTGTTCATCAACCACGGGCGCCATGACGGCCCGGATTGGTCGAAATTCTCGTACAGAGCGTCGTCGAGCACGGGACCTGAGAGGAGTCGTCGCAGCGACACGGTCAGCGGCGAGGCGTGACGCGCCCGGGGCGAGGGCGTTGGCGCTGGAGGACGCTGCAAGCGTCGAGGTTGGCACCATCGACTTCAGCGGGTTTCGTCTTTGCCAACGCGCGACTCCGCGCAGCATCAAATGTCGGGCGCACGCGCCTGTCAACTCCGGGGCGACTCGCGCGTCCGTCGGACGCGCCTCTTGGCGGCGCTGGACGGAGTGAGCCCCCGGTTGAGCTTTTCGCCTGCTTGCCTCTTCTCTTGGACGGGCGGTAGAGTTTGCACGTATCCCTAACCCAAGTCCCTAACGTACCAGCTTCGCCTGCATCGGGGCCTGCGCCATGGTCGGTTTTGCCGGGGGGCGCTTCTCAGATCTTCCTGCCCGCGGCGTTTCCCAACCGTTGAGGCGGGCACCACGGGACGCTTCCGAAGGTTTCGTGCGGCCGGTGTGTGGACCGAGTGAGACCGCGAGGGACGACACGGAAACGCGCGTGAACCGTGCTCGCGGTCGAGCGGCGCGCGCGCAACGAATGCAGGGCTGATGTACACGAGAGCCACGAGAACTGCTGCCACGAAAGACGCTCGTCGAAATGATAAAAAAATCAAAGTTGGCAGATGACTAAAACCCGATCTCTCGCCTGCTCTCCGGCAGACGAGCAGCGCACACAGCAGTGAAACCATGAGTTTCACGTGCCTGCCAGCACATCTAACGCCCCCACCGAGTTACCGGTGTCGAACGAGAAGTAACACCGGTGTTTGTTGCGCTACTAGCCCGTTCGGCGATGCGAAGAACAAGGCGTCGACTTCTTCGCCATCGCCTCTCGGAGGTGCCGCTGCTTCTCCGTTTGGTTCCGGTGCGAAAACCGTCGCTGCTGATCCCTTCGCATCAGGTACGCACGATGCCATGACACGCAATCGCATCGACTCTACTCTCCCGAAACTTCGCTGACCGACGCTCTTTCATGTTGGATTACAGCTGCAGGAGCAAACCCGAAGAAGCAAAGTGCGAACAGTAGTTCTGTGAATAAATCTGCGACGGCGGAATACCAACCGTGGGACGACGTGGATGTTTTCGAGGTTCCTCACGAACTCAGACGACCGAACAAGGATGGTGAGCAACACAACGAAATGCAAATGCCTCTCATGGTGTCTTCACACCTACTAATTTCTAACCCATCGTCTCACCCGACTCTTCGTCGCAGCTGTGAACGAGCACGTCAAGTTTTACGGACTCGACGCGCTGTTCCCGAAAACATCAGGTCTTCAAACAGTTTTCAACTCCAGTGCGGAGTTCAGAACTGGCATACGAAAGGCAATGCGCGACGACTTTTTCGTCCAGGATCAGGGCATGAGCGACAAGGCTAACGCCGCTATTCGCTCTCTGAGTTCTAGTTTGATGGTCAACTGGAAAACGTCACGAACAGGGTACGCCGCATTTACCGCGTTATTTGAGCAGCACGGCGTGTCAGGCCTTGACGGCGAGACGTTCATTCAGACGCTAGGCGCGTTATGTGGGGAAGAGAGCCACGGATCTCTGATCGATATCACGGGCACCGGTAGACGAAGAGAACGCCATTCCTGGCATCAAGACTCGGGGCTAGAGAGGTTCACGGTGATGCTTGGGTTCCCGCCTGAAAGCAACTGGAGCGGCGTCGGCGTGTTTAGTCATTCGGTGAAGCTGTCGCATCCCTTGCGTCAAGATGGCGCGGCGGGAACCATCATACAATGGGAGGACTATGCAAGCACAGATGTTCCCATCAACACAATCGGTAGGCCAGAGTATTTCGAAGGGCACGAAGTGATGGTATATCGCGATTCGGATCATATTCATTCTGCGCCTGACGAGACGAACCGAGAAAGCGTTTGGCGGTTCATGTAGCGATTTTTACGTGGTGTGTAATTTCATACCATCTGCACGTGGTCCACGACTGGTGAGAAGCATATCCGGTACAGTTAGAGCCTCGGCAAACAGTCGTGGCCAAACTTTTCCAAAAGTTGGAGCGCACACTTTCGGAGAAGGGTGAAAACCAAAAGCAAGAAAAAAACAATCCACCAAAAGTGAACGCGGTTGAGACCGAAATTTACGCATGGCTGGAGAATCAAACAGACTTGCAGTGTGGACTTCGTGGAAAGGTCAGAGCTCATCAACACGCTGATGCGGAGCGGCGTGATGTCCCTGCTAAGCTTAACATCGCACTTAATCGTGGAGGGAAGCGTTGAAGGGAACCAGCCACAGACCTCGACTGCCTTTTACGGCGCGTTACTCCTTCGTTTCAGGCCTACTGAGGAAGCTTGTCGGGGTAACTCGACGCTGGAAAAACTCGGTGGAACGTGCGACGCGCTGATTGAAAGCGCGAGAAACTCCCTGAACCATCACGTCGGCTCGAAGCGGAAGGCTGGCGCGGATATTGACATGGTTTTGCCAACGGAAGACGCCTTGAACGATCAAGTCTCGCAGTTGGTTGGAAAATTACTAACGAGTGGAGAGCCCTTTACCGCGTCAGCGCTCAACCTCGATCTATTTAACATCTGGCACTTTGCATTGGAGAATTCAAAGCGAGCTGTACAGACTGCGACGACGAAGATAATAATAATTCAATCGCTGTGATGCAAATGACGGGATATGATGCGCTTATTGTTGAATTTCTGGAAAGCGTTTTGAATGCTGAGAATGATCAATCACCGCGAGTCGAAAGCGCTTAGAAAAGGATTCAAAGCGCTTAGAATAGAAGTGTGTCTCTGCTTGTAAGATAAATTCTGGAGCGTTTTACTTGAATCTTTTGTTCGTCGAGTTTTGGGTCGATGGACCTTTGCATCGGAAACCGTCAATAACGTGCACGTACTCGCGAGTTTTGGAAGCATGTGCTCGACATTGACACGCGTTGAAGTCCAATTCACGTAGATGGTGTGTTTGCGCTGAACATCGACGGCGTTAATGGCTGCCTGATTGTTTCACGACTGGGCACTTCAGAACTGCCTGAACCGGAGAAATACGAAATCCGTCAGCTGGATCCTCGAGATTGGAATCATTCAATTTCGAAGTATTCGACGCTCTATTTCCCACTGATGCACGTTTAGATTGTGAACGCTGAATGCGTCATTGAATTATTACACCGCGTACATAGCTTTACATCACTCTTGACGCATTAAGTGGTAGATGGAAGTTCGTTCACCCTTGCACTCTCTCTCTCGGTTGCATGCTCGCCGTCACGTCGCAGTTCCCGGTCTTCGTAATCGCTCTATCCTATCGAGCTTCTTTCTCCGTGCGGTTTCTAGTCTCACGGCTGGTTTCCGCGCAGATTGCCACGCTTACGCACCCTTATCTGATGGGGTCACGAAGAGTCCACGAGTGGCCTTCCATTCAACAGTTTCATCGGGTCGCTTCCTTTTTACCGGGTCAAGCGTACGTTTTTCAAGCCTCTTTTGGAGTGAAGTGGATTGCCGATTTGTTTTTTTTTCATTTTGATTTTCGTTCAGTACTATTATTTCCAGTTTCTTCTGGGTGAAGCGCGTGAGACCGGTTTGACCAAGACGGGGAGAGGAAGGTCGACACACGGCGAATTCGTGTGTTGGAAGGGAAGGGGAAGCTATTCTTGTGGGTGATGTATCTGGGTGTGATGAATATTCAACAAAAGAGTTACCATGACTGAAAGTCAACAGTCAACGAAAGCGAGAATCATCAGCTGAAAATCATCCCGCTCAACTCGTTTTTTTTCTTCTTGAACTCGTATGACCAGCTCGGTATGCCGTACGACCCCTCGAAACCGGGTAGCAGAAGCTTGGAGTACTTCCCGGAACTCGTGAACGAATTAAGAAGGTTCTTCGCGCAAAATTACTCCATGGGAATCGTGTCCACGTGCTTTGTCAGCCACGCGTCCATGTCCATCAGTTCCGGGTGTAACGTCTTTGCGAAGGTAACGTCTCTTCGCGCGACGAACGCTTTGTTGGTTTCGGATTTGAACTGGAACATGTTCCCCAAGTCGTCGGCTCCGGGGAACCCGAAGGAGCGGTATTGGTCGAAAGTGACTTGCTTGTACTTGACTGGCTTTTTGAGATGCGTGGCTAACTTCTCCGCCATGGCGACGCACGTTAGGTTCTCCCCAGAGACCCCGATGGTTTTCCCAATCAAGGATTCGTCGCCGAAGACACCAGCAGCGCACGCGCCGATGTCCTCGGCGGCGATGCAGGGAAGAAGGTCATCGGCGGGCATGGGGAAGGTTAACGCGTATCCGCCGTCGCCATCCGGCTTTGGGCCCATGCCGAAGTGCACCAAGTTGTCGAAGTAAAAGGCGGTGTACAGGTTGGTGGTGGGCACGCCGTGTTTCGTGAACAACGCGTCCGCCAGGCCTTTCGCGTCGAAATGGGGAACTTTGTACTCAACGCCGTCTTTGTCGATGGACGGGATGTTCACGCAGTCGTGATGGGAAGGGGTGTGTTCCAAGGTGGACCACACGACGTGTTTCACGTCCGTATTTTTTGCCGCCATGGCGATGTTTTCAGCCTGCGCCAGCTCCTTCGCGGGCGAGAAGTGCTCCCAGAAGTTCGTCACCGCGAACACGCCGTACGCGCCTTCGAAGGCTTTCTCCAGGGAAGACACGTCATCCAGGTCAGCGGCGACGACGGTGACGCCAGGCATCGCCGCGAGCGACTTTGCTTTGTCAGACGAGGTGTCGCGCGTGATCGCCCTGATCTCGTACCCAGATCTGCCGGAAAGCGTGCGCACGACGCCGCCGCCTTGCGCGCCAGTGGCGCCGATGACAGTGATGATCTTGGTGTCAGACATGGTCGTGAGTTGTGAGGTGTGAGGAGAGTGCGTGACGTGCGGCTTGGATGCGCGCTGGGAAGTGGAGGGGAATGCGTCGACGAAGAAAGGAATAGAACCGAACCGAAGGCTTCGAAGGTTTCGGAAAATAACGCCATTCCGAGATTTGGCAAAAGCAAATAGCAACATAACATCCAGTCTCAGCATTTTGTTGTGAGGCTCACAGTGGCAATCTGAATTTTTAGGGCAGTGCGGTTTGCTTTCAAAGCAACAACTTTCGTAACGTCCTAGAAAACGCAAGCCACAACGCCTCGCGCCTCTCACACCAAACACTACCACCTCTCCCCACGATGCCCCCTAAGTCCCTCACCGGCGCTGCCAAACGTGCGCGCAGAAAGGCACGCGCAGCGCAGACGACCGATACGCACGAGCCCTCCACGCAAGAGGCTTTCCCCGGCCTTCCGCAAGAAGTCGTGGTCACTCACGTTCTCAGATCTGACACTGACCCCATCGTTCTCGCGCGGCTACGCGCGGTGAATCGCGCGATGCGCGACGCGGTGGACCAGACGGGACTTTCGGTGGATGAGCTGCCGGCTGAGGAAGCAGCGGAGCTCGGGTGCTTAGAAACCCTTAAGCACTAGGCCAAGAAAGGTAGTCTGCCAAACGTGTGCAGCTTGGCCGCAAAGGGCGGGCAGCTCGAAGTGCTGCAGTGGGCGCGCGCGAACGGCTGCCCGTGGGACGAGGAGACGTGCGCGTTCGCGACGATTGGCGGGCACCTTGAGGTGCTGCAGTGGTTACACGCGAACGGCTGCCCGTGGAACGAGTGAACGTGCTCGGGGGCGGCGAGGGGCGGACACCTCAATATGCTGCAGTGGGCGCGCGTGAACGGCTGCCCGTGGGTTGCAGAGACGTGCGCGATTGCGGCGGCACACGGCTATCTCGGGATGCTTCAGTGGTTGCGCGCGAACAGCTGCCCGTGGGAGTATACAACGTGCTCAATGGCAGCAGAAGGAGGGCATCTCGATGTGCTGCAGTGGGCGCGCGCCAACGGGTGCCCGTGGGACCAGAACACGTGCTCATTGGCGGCACTTAAAGGGCACCTCGAGGTGCTGCAGTGGGCGCGCGCGAAAGGCTGCCCGTGGGACGAGTATGAGTGTATGTTTGCGGCGCATGGTGGACACCTCAGAATGCTTCAGTGGCTGCGCGCAAATGACTGCCCATGGGACAGGACAACGTGCTCGTGGGCGGCGAGAGGCGGGCGTGTTGATATACTGCGGTGGGCGCGCGCCAACGGCTGCCCGTGGAACTACGAGACGTGCTTTTCTGCGGCGCATGACGGGCAACTCGAGGCGCTGCAGTGGGCGATCGAGAACGGGTGCCCTATTTACTTGCAGGGGTGCATGTCGATTGCGACGCAGAATGAACACCCGGATGTGGTGGCCTGGCTAAACGAGAACCAAGCACTGTCACACTGAGAAGACGATACACGAAACAAACTATATACCACACCGAAAAAGACAATTTGTTTTCAATAAAAATAGACCCACGTTCCACTGATTTTTGAACAAAAGAACGGACTGGCCCCACTGGTCTTTCTCACACTGCGCGTTGAATATTCGCCCAGCCGCGTTTGTGATTTTCAACCCGCGCTCGAACCGCCCGGAAACGAATAATATACTTTCTTTCTTGTATTAACAACAGGATACACAGGGGTCTCCCTAGTCGCTTGGGGGCTGCTGTGCTAGTCAGCAACACCCGTATTTCTCTCCAGGGAAATTCGCCGCAAATATCCACCAAAAATATTCGTCTCGCACGCCGCGTTTTCAAGGGCCTTAATTATAGCCCTTGGCGTGCGTTTTTACTTGAACTTTCCAGAGTCAAGGAACAAGAGTTCTTTGTAGGTGGCGTACGACCACAAGTTCGCCGGGCACTCAGCCTCTACGTTGTCGACAATCGTACGGACATTAATCATCGTCTCCAGGCGCAGAATACGGCAGAGCTTGGCAGACTCGTAGGTGTCCGCCGCGCCGTGAATGCCCGCGAGAGCCACCTTGAGCTGCGTCACACCCTCAGCCATCGCGGCGGAGTCGATTCCAGCAGCCTTGGCGGAAGGAACGGCGTACTGAGTGATCATGTCGATCATGCAGCCGACTTCCATCTCGATGGTACCGACGTACGCCTCAAGCAGAATCTCTCTACGAGCCGCGCATTCCTCCTCGTCGAAGACACCCATCTCCTTGAACATCGCGACGTTTTTGGGCGCCACAATCGTGTTGATGGCTTCCACGCCAGAGTCGATGTGATTGATGCCGAGCTTGTCCGCTTCGTCGGGCCACGTAGGGTCGTAACCGTTGCCGTTGAAGACAACCTTTGAGTGTTTCTTCAGGAGGTCTTGTGCGACCGCCACAGCGGTCTCACCCGCTTCGATGCGCTCGGAAATCACGGCGAAGTACTTCGCCGTGGCGGCGTTGAGCACCGTGTTGACCAAGGAGACGTTTTGCGACGAACCGACGGCGCGGAACTCGAATCGGTGGCCGCCGTACGGGAAAGGCGACGTGCGGTTACGATCCTCGCAAGGCGCCTGGACGACGGGCAGAATGTCAACCCCGAGATCCACGGGCGTGGTCACAGGCTTGTATTCGTACACGTTACCTTCCATGAAATCCTTGAGGTAGGCGGTCATCTGCGTTCCGAGGTAGGTGGAGATGACCGACGGCGGCGCCTCCATCGCGCCGAGGCGGAAGTCGTTACCCGGGGAAGCGATGGACATACGCATGAGGTCACCGTACTCATCGACAGCGGCGACGATGGCGGCCATCACCACGGGGAAAATCTCGGCGTTGCCGGATTTCGCGGTCAAGTCGCCGGGATTGAGCAGCTGCGCGCCGCACAGCGTGGAGATGGACCAGTTGTTGTGCTTGCCACTGCCGTTCACACCCGCGAAAGGCTTCTCCTGCAGCAACGCGACGAGGCCGTGCTTCGTCGCGACTTCCTCACAAATTTGCATCACCACCAGGTTCTGGTCCGTTTGCGTGATCACGGAACCGAACTCGGGCGCAAACTCGTACTGGTTAGGCGCCACCTCTCTGTGACGCGTCTTCAAAGGGATGCCGAGCTTGTAGCACTGCTCTTGAATCTCCTTCATGCACGCCAACGCGGGGCCGTCGACGTGGATGGGTGCCATGTAGTGGTCGCACCCTTCCTGGCCGCGGGCGGGCATTCTACCCAGCACCGTGCGACCGGTGAACTGTAGATCCATGCGACGCTCGTACGCTTCGCGCGGGATAAAGAAGAGCTCCTGCTCGAGGCCGATGTTGTTCACCATGCCGGTGATTTCCATGCCCATGTGCTTGAAAAGCCTGGCGCCTTGCTTGGACATGGATTGATGCGCGCGGTGCAGAGGAGTCTTCTCGTCCAACGCCTTGCCGTTGTAGGAGACGAAACAGGCGGGGATGAAGATGCAGTCGTCACGAAGGAACACGGGGGAGGAAGGATCGATGGCGAGGTATCCACCCGCGGTGTGCGTCGCGCGCATCCCGCCGTTGGGATAAGAAGACCCGTCCGTCTCGCCAAACAGAATGTTTTTCCCCTTGAGCTCGAAGGTAGTGGAGCCATCGCGGTTAAACTCCAGCATGGACATCTGAACCTGACCGGTATCCCCGTGACGGAAGGTGGACGTCATGGGCTGGAACCAGTGGCAGAAGTTAGTGGCGCCCCGGTCAAGCGCCCAGGACAAAATCGCCTTTGCGATCTTGTCGGGCTTGGCGGAATCCTTGATCCAGCTGTAGTCTTCGAGGTCCGCCAGTTTCAGGCCATTGGCCTTCAGGTACTTGTCCGCGATGGCGCCTTTGAAGACATCCTCACCGTAACCGACCGAGAGAGCAGGCTGTGTGGTCATGGAAAGCGAGAGGATGGAGTGTTGTCAGCCGAGGGTCTGTCGTGTCGTTCCGACAGAATCGCGCCCCGAGATAAAAAGCGAATTGCTCAACCTTTCGCGTTCGCAGACTGGGTTCTGGACGATGCCGGCGGGAGAAAACGTACCTTATCGACATTGTGTGGGCCCATCTTGAACACAAGTTCGCGTGAGAAGAAGGTACTCGCGCGTGAGCGTCGTTGTGACGCCGGCTTGTTACCCTCGCAGGTAAGGCCGGAGAAAAAAACCCCGCAGAGATTTTTTAACAGGCAGGGAGTCATGAATGCCGATATTTCACGAGACCGTTTTCTACGACGTTGCTGTCTAAAAAGTGACTTTGTCTTTTGTATTTTTGAGATCCCTTCGTTATTTGTAAATCGTGGTTCGACTCCCTGACCTTTCGAGTTGGAGAAGCGACGACAATTTGGATTTGGCGCGAACAGGCGAAGGAGTCGCAGTCGTCTGTGATTTTTCCAAATCCACGTTTGCGCATTTGGGGAGCCAAAATATTACAAGCTTGCCTCATGAAGTCGTCCGAGACCCTCAGACACCAGATGACCCAAAGTGTATTTCTGACAAAACTAGGAAACTCTCGCACTCCCTCCTTTGAAAAGCCATTTCTTGCATTTCTTTATCCCGCACAAGCAAGGCGTGACCTTTTGCAACTGGTCTTTCGAGCGTCCCGCGGAGTATTCGATGACCAGCATCTCGCCGGCCGACACGTCGCGCATGGTGAACAGCCCGAATCGCGGCACGCGCGGGAGGTTGGAAAGCTTCTCATCTGTTTGTCGTTGCACACATTGTGGATGGTTTCGTCATTTTTTTCCCGCTCATTGTGTACTCCCAGGGTCGTGACGTTGGGTTCGCAACAGTGGTTAAACAACCTCGCCGCGTTTCCGTAAACCGTGGGGTCCAACACGAACTTGTTTTTCGAGTGCATCTTGACTTGGGCTTGGTTTCTTCGATCTTTCGTTTTCCAGTTGGTTTACTCTTCACCTCCTTTCCCTTCGGTGGTGGCTTTACGTAAACCACGTACTTGTTCGGGGCGACGCTGTTCGTACACCGCCCGTTGCACTCGTAGGATAGGAAGAAAAAACCAGCGTCCTGCTTCAAAGGCATTTTCCCAATCGGCAAATTTTCGCGTCGAGCTCTCGTGCCTGATGGCTGCCTACTCCAAGGTTGCCGACGCGTTTGTCGCGCTGGATGCGTACTCCGCGCTGGCCCACACCACCGGCAAGGTTCCCGTCACCGGCACGAACGTCACCATCGTGCTCAAGAGCACCTCCGACGGAACCCTGTCGACCCACTCGGTCACCTCCACGTATGGCTACTACACCTCGCTCAAGGTGAAGCTGGACAAGACGAACGAGGAGGCCAGTTGGGGCATGCGCACGTACGAGTGCGGCGGCATGGCCATGCCCCGCTGGGGTGGCAAGGTGAACCCCCTCGAGCCCGAGAAGAAGTGCGCCATCGACGGCGTCATGCCAACCGTGTTCACCGACTCCAGGGCTGAGGCGCTGGCGGCTATGCAGCCCGACAAGCTCGGGTTCGCCGTGTTTGGCGAGTCGAAGAACATCGAGACTGGCCGGGACACCGACATGAGCATCGACATGTTGCCCAACTTTGGCGCGAGTGCAACCACGCGCGTGTGCAAATTCACGGCGCACGGCTTGTACGACAAGGCCGGCAACGATTTGTGCAGGGCTCCCATACCGATCGCCGAGGGCGTCAGCGCGTGCTCCTTCGACGCCCTGAAGCTCGCCACCGCAGGTACGCCCACGTATCACTTCTTTTGATTACTATCGGTCCACGTAAGCACTCCCCTCGTTTATCACTCGCCGGTTGACTTACGCCTCGTCCAATCGCAGGCATAAACGAGCTTCTGCGGAAGGTTGAGGCTGGGATGCAACCCGCGACCTGGGTGGACTTTGTCCAGTTCACCGGTCAGGATGCCTGGATCGACTGCATGGAAATCATCCGTTCATCCATGACTGACAACTACGTCGTCGAGTCCCGGACGACCGACCAGTGCGTCGCGGATTACCCCGAGGACACGTGGGACTTTTATGGGTACTGCAGAGACACCGAGCCCGACCACCCCTGGTGCGCGGACCCATGCTGTAACCCTCACCTGCAGGAGACCCAGTGCTGCGCGCCCAGAGCCGTGGACGTCACCTTGTTCCGCCCAATCTTTGACCAGAACACGTTCGTGACCAAGTGCATCGTCTCCGACATCACCAGTCGCGGCTCGGTCGACGGCGACAACTCAGTCGCCAGCGGCGTCACGCCCGCGGTCAAAATTTCGGAGAAGCTCGCCGCGCCCGACGAGTGCCTCGCCGCCACCGCCAAGGTTACCGAAAAGGTGACCTCGATCCAGACGGATATGAACTGCTGCCTCAAGGGCACTGTTGGCGAATTTTCCTGGAACGAAAACAAGTTCAGCTCGAACCAGCCGTGTACCAAGGATGCGGACTGCTACAGCGGCACGTGCATTGTCACCTCCTCGGACTCCAAGCCCACGGCGGATACCAACTGCTGGGTTGCGGGCACGCACAAGTACACCTGCTCCGTCGCGTCCACCGCCAACGTGGGCGAGAGCATGGCCAAGTGCCTCGTCGAGAAGCTGGGCGCTCGCGGCGACTTCGAGAAGGAGATGGCCGCGCTCAAGACTGTCCTCGGCGGTTCCACCACGGCCACCAACGCGCAGCTTGGCCAGGGTATCATCGACGGCGCCGCGTACCAGACGTGCAACGGCGACGACGGCTGGCGTTTCGACCCCACCAACCATTGCCAGGAGTTTAACCATACCACCATGGAGTGCTCGGTGAACTGTGAGGGCAACGAGGAGTGCAAGACCATGTGCTTGGGCGCCCAGAGGTGCGCGACCTACCCACCCACCTACCTACCCACCCACCTACCTATTGACCCACCTTCCTACCTTCCTACCTATATAGGTGCAACTGGAAGCCCTGGGACATCGACTATTCCACTGGCGAGTGGGGACCCACCTCGTCCTCCGCGTGCCTCACCGGCAAGAGCACGAAATTCTGCGCCGCGGAGACCGACTGGGGCTCCGTCGAGGACTTGACCGAGGAGGGCTACTGCATGCCCAACACGCCCCTGTTCTACGGCAAGCGCTCTGAGTGGGACTTTGAAGACAGCTGGCTCAACGAGGCGGCCAACATCACCACCGCCTTGTGCACCAATCTGGATTCCGGCTTGTCCGCAAAGCAGGCTAACCCGTGGGGTCAGGAGAAACGATGCGTGTGGACCGCGAACAGCATGTCGTCGTCGAAGACCGGCTCTGGCTCGTGCCTCGAGGTGTGCACCGATACTATGGGCCCCCCCAAAAAGTGGGAGTGCTACGTCAATCCCGACGCCTCCACCGGCAAGTGCCCCACCACCGGCTACTTCACCCAGCGCCAGGAGGACTGGGAGATGGACCTGCCCTGGGAGGTTTCCCGCCCAGCCTTCTGCGTCTCAAACATCTGGTGCGTCCTTTAAATCCCAACCCACCCTTTCAACCGCCTTATCAAAAACTCTGTTTCTGATCCTATTG
>Ga0222633_1000813_pt1 | contig 22079 bp, 23 predicted proteins | sample AntAcemetageno48_FD_179816 | JGI IMG/M metagenome (GOLD analysis project Ga0222633, IMG submission 179816) | Saline water microbial communities from Ace Lake, Antarctica - #48 | ecosystem: Environmental > Aquatic > Non-marine Saline and Alkaline > Saline | place: Antarctica: Ace Lake | collected...
CCCGCAGCGCCAATATCGATGAGGTTGATCGCATTGTTAATGCCTGGACCGGTCAACACACCCGCGAGGATATCTTCAGGATAACCCACGAAAACGGTGTAATCTGCGCGCCCGTCCAGACTATCCCGGAATCACTTGAAGACAAACATATGTTGGCGCGGGGGTCCCTGCTAAAACGTGACAACCCTGACATCGGTGAGATTTCCCAGTTCCAGACACCCATCCGTTTCAAGGATATTGCGCCGCCTGAGATTCATGACGTTCATGACCTCAGCGAAGATACAAACCAGGTACTCACTGAAATGCTCAGCCTGACGGAAGCAGAACTTGAAGTACTTCGTTCCAAAGACGTCATTACCTGACCACCACATGATAGGTGTTGCCGGGCCTGATTTTATCCCGGCACCTTATTCGTCACTGTATCTGCCCCCCTGCATTATTGTTTGACAAAACCATCGTTTCGCCAGAATTCTTTTTGGGCTTCGTAAACCTTGGAAAGGTATCGGCGTGACTCGGGACTTGGATGATTTTGGTTTAATTGCCTGTAAACCTCTTCCGGTGCCAGCTGATTGATTCTGGCCAATGCCCTGGTCTGGTCGCTGGAAAAGATTTTAAAAACGTTACCCGCGCCACCGTTGTACGCGGAGATGACCGAGTAGCGTCTGGCATTGTTATCACTGATTTTGACCAGATACTGCTCCTGCAATATCTTCAGGTAAGCAGTGCCTATATCAATGTTAAATTCTGGCTCGTAAAGATCTACGGGGCTGGGTTGTCCCCGAATCTTTTTGATTCTTTCAAATACATCCCGGCCGGCCGTACTCGGTACAATCTGCATCAGACCGTAGGCTGGTGCATGGCTGACCGCAAAAGGGTTGAAACTGCTTTCCGTTTTAATCACGCCGTAGATCAGACTTTCAGTGACGTTGTATTTGCGGGAATATCGCTGCACAAGTTCAGCGTATTTATAGGCGCGGATCTGGTCATTAGCCTCCACCAGTGGGAATACGACCCGTAGGCCGGTTCGCTTTCCGATCACAACTTCACTTAGCCTATTTTCAATCAGGTATTGCGCATATTGCTCCGCCTCTGACTGCAGGGTTACCGGTTGATTTTTGTGGTCCAGAACCTGCTTGTAGAGAAATGGTTTGCCGTCTTTCCCAGGGTCTGCATCGGAGTAAAGGTCGACCTGTCTCGGGTCATCGGGTGTGAGCAGGGTTGTCACAATGGCTTTTTTAAGGAATTCCTGCCGGGATTCCGGCGCCACCGTCTCGACGGTCACTTCGCTCGAATCAAAGTCAATATACGCGCGATTGAAGTAATGATCTGTGTATTTGACGTAAACCTTTGGCCCCGGTTGTTTGTCGTTCTCCTTTCCCCAGACCCCATCGATGTGTTTTTTGAACGCCTTTATTCGCGCGTTAAGGGCTTTTATATCAGCATGCAGTTTCTTCGGGTTTGTTGCGTAATAGCGGCCTTTACTTCTGACGATATCAGCGGCGCTGGAAGGATCATTTGCGATCGCAGCAATATCCTGAACGCTGATGCTACTGCAACCCGTCAATAATAGCGGCAGTAGGCAGAACATAAAACACAGCCGTGAGCCGCGGGCAGAAAGGGACATACCTCGCCGGTATTTACTGGTAAAAGTTGTTGAAAACAAGATTCTTTCTACCTGTTTTAGGCGAGCAGGATATAGGAAAGCAAATAGGGTATCCATGTATGTGCTATTTTGTCAGCTACTACCCAAAAGAATTCGAATGGCGCTTAAACCAACCATCTATAAACTTAAAATTGCCCTGAGTGATCTCAACCAGGACCATTACGATAATCTCGATTTGACGATAGCATTGCATCCTTCGGAAACAACAGAACGCATGATGGCCAGAGTATTGGCTTATTGCCTGAATGCCCAGCCGCAACTCGTCTTCTGCAAGGGATTAAGCGACACGTCAGAACCTGACCTATGGGCTCACAGCCTTGATGGGAATCTTGAAACGTGGATTGAAGTTGGGGAGCCGTCAGAAGACCGGATTAAAAAGGCTTCACATCGCGCGACCACCGTGAAGATCTATAGCTTTAATTCCAAATCGCCTACCTGGTGGGATCTGGAGTGCAGCAAGCTCAAATCGCTGACCGCTTCTATTTACCGTTTCTATTGGAATGATATGGTGACCCTGGCAAGTTTCATTGAACGTACAATGGACCTGTCCATTACAATTTCTGATAACTCTGTCTATGTAGCAACCAGACTGGGTGAATGCGAAATGACGTTGGAGACCTTGCAGGAGCAATCGCTGAGCTAAAGAAGTTGTCGCAATCTAGCTTCCGCAGTCGGGGTGACACAGGGCAACATCATTGCAACGGCGTTTTTCACATACTCCTGCCTGAAATCATGCAGGGCCACATAGCCTTTCATCCACATCAGAATCGTTGACCACCCTATCGATGAAAGTGACCTCGCGAGGAAATTCGTATCCGTTTCTTCCCGAAGTTCACCTCGAGCTGCCATTTCTGCAAGCTCTTCCCTCTGGAAGGATAATGACGACCCAATCAGCATCTGGACGATAGGATCATGGGCGTCCGCACTGAACAACATCTTGCCCATGGCTTCTGCATACTGAGGCGTATCTACTATCTGGTCTGCGATCGTATTGATCCGCACCAGGAAGCGATCAAGGCCAGAGCTACCGGTTGCAGCCACTACCTCATTGATATCCGCCAGCAGGTCTTCAAGCGCCGCGAGTATCAGCGCGTCCTTACTCTGGTAAAGGTTATACAGGGTAGATGTCGATACATCCGCAATCACCGCAAGCTCACGCATGTTCAGGCCTTCGTACCCCAGTTGAGACAATTGGTCCCTGGCACTGAGAAGAATGCGCTCCCGCCTCTGCTGCTGCACAGCGGTGAGGGTCTTCATTATCAAATACTCCTGCCCAACTCATTACCTGCATGTATAGCGGTCAGGATACTGTTCCTGCCACGCACATCACCGATCATGTGCGCCGGTGGGCCATTCCCCTGGAGTGACTGCAGGAGTTCACGACTAGGCTCATTGAAGCCGACGAATATGACCGTTTTCGCCGGGATCTTACGGCTTCGTTCTGTAAACAGGACCCCTATTTCGACTTCGCTTTCATTAATGCCAAGCACGTGATGCGACCCCACAAAATCAAAGTCTCCGGAATACAAGCGCTCTCTTGCAGAACCCGCAGTCACTGGCGGATAGTTAAGCCGGGCACCGACTGAGTCATTTCTGGATACCATGGTGACGTGCAGGCCCTTTTCCAACAAAACATCCACAACCGAGATGGCCTCAAATGTTCCCGTATCGTCGTAGACCACCGCGGGTCCTTCAAGGTGGGTGATATCACCAAAGCCAAGTAGATCCCAGGATGAGTAAACGTGCGGAAGATCAAACCCCGGGATTGCCGTCGCCGGCGTTGCCTGCTGTATACCGTCCGTGCGCGGCGTTGTTCCGGTTGCCAGAACAACCTCATCCGGCGCAATCTGGGAAACCACATCTTCATCGACGTAAGAATTCAAATGGACATCAACTCCCAGCGTCTCCAGTTCCTCTGCTAACCAATCGACTATGGTGCCAACATCGCCACGTTTAGGGGCGGACCTTGCCATGACAACCTGGCCGCCAAGGGTTTTCATCGCTTCATGAAGCTCAACCTGGTGACCTCGCAGCGCTGCAGTTCTCGCGAACTCCATACCCGCGGGACCGCCGCCCACCACCAGAATTTTCTTCGGCTGACTTACCCTGTCCTGAGGCTCAAACGTCAGTATCTGTTCCTTTCCTGCAGCAGAATTAACCACACAGCCCAAACGACCGCCAGACATTAACTGACCGACACACCCCATATTGGTTCCGATACAGGGACGGATCGTATTTTCCTGACGGTTACGCGCCTTGTTGACAAGATTCGGATCTGCAATCAGGGCACGAACCATGGAAACCATGTCTGCTTCGCCGCTCCCAACAATGGAGCTCGCGTGATCCAGCGTCATGATTCTTCCGGTCACCATCGTAGGTTTGGTGATGAAAGGTTTAATCACACTGTTGGCCTGCATCTCGACCCCAAGCGGCTCGTCTGATGGCGCGATCAGTTTATGGAATCGCCAGTAGGCGCCCATGTGAAGGGAAATGTAATCCGCAATCGGGTCAACCGCCCTGGCGATCTCTGCATTAATCTCTGCCGTCAGGCCGCCCGGCACATAATCCTCGTTCGGCAACCGAACCCCGACGACAATCGATTCACCCACTTCGGCTCGCACGGCCTCTATCACTTCGAACATGAACCGCATTCTATTTTCAAGACTGCCGCCATATTCGTCCGTTCTCTTGTTCAAGGCAGGTGAGAGAAACTCGTGTATCAGGTACCCACTGGAAGCGTGGATATCAATACCATCAAGCCCGCAGTCCCTGACTCTTGCCGCCGCAAGTGCAAACGATCCAACAACATCGTCGATCATCGCCTTGGTCATCTCTATCGGCATAATCCCTGCCATGGGATTGGGAATCGCGCTGGCCGACCAATTTTCCGGCATGCCCTGCATACCGGCACCCGGATGGTAGAGCTGGATAAAAAGCTTCATGCCATGAGGTCTGATTCGATCAGCGATCTCGGTGAGAAATGGCTTGCAGGCATCCGTGTGAAGCGGAATTCCCTGAGGCGCACTTTTATGCACACCCGTCGCCTGGATGGTGGACATCGCTACACCACCCTTCGCTCTCGCTTCGTGGTAGGCGATCAGGTCTTCTCCCGCCAGCCCCGTGCCATGGGGTGAGCGAACGATTCGGTTTTTAATTTCAGTCGGGCCAATCTTTAATGGCTCGAACAGGTTGTCGTAAAGTGCCATGACCAGTACCCCGATTAAATGATAAACTTTTATAACACGTTCCATTTTTCTTGAACAGGATCTGAGCATGGAAATAAAAGGAAAGAACGCACTGATTACAGGCTCTGCAGCAGGCATCGGACAGGCTACGGCCTTTGCACTGGCGGATGCCGGTGCAGCAGGTTTTGCTCTAGCCGACCTTGATGAGAAGGGTCTTCTGGATACGGCCAATGTGCTTGAACAAAAAGGATCCAGGGTCATTGTTGAAAAGGTAGACGTCACCGATCCAGTTGCACTTACAGCGTTCTTTGAACGGGCCGAATCAGAATTGGGCGGGCTTGATATCATTCACAACAATGCGGGCACCATTTGTGGAGAACCCGTTTGGCCCGAAACCTCCCTCGACAAGATTAAACTGGTTGTCTCTGTAAACCTGCTCGGCGTGATGTACGGCACGCGAATAGCGGTAGATGCACTCCAGCGCAGAGGCGGCGGCGTCATTATTAATACTGCATCCACAGCATCCCTCGGACCCATGCCCGCTGATCCGATGTACTCCGGAACAAAGACAGCCGTAGTCAACCTGGTGCAGGCTTCAGCAGGACTTGCGGCAAGTCACAACATCAGAGTCAATGCGATACTACCGGGTATGGTGCGAACTCAATTCATTGGTCGCACAGGCGACGGTAAAAACCCCGCTGCCTGGTTGGCACCGGCACTTGCCCAGACGACAATGCTGACACCAGCCCAGATAGCCGAAGGTATAATGACGTTAATTCAGGATGACGAACGTGCTGGTGAATGCCTGATTGTCGACAATCCCCCCGGTGAAGGTGAACCTCCCCAGATAACTCGCCTTAAAGATCCCGCAGAGTTCTACAGTTTTGTCGCGGACCGCGCAAAGGCGATGGCAGCGATGCTTAACCAGGGAAACTCTGATTAAGAAGCGCTTATTGTGCGGATTCTATTGTGAGGACTCTATTATGAGGACAGGTCGAACCCGCACGGAGAAAAACACGAACAGGCTTTCGGTTCGTGTTTATTGGGTATGAGTTTGTCGCAAGCATCGCGGAAAATGTGATGCGGCATACCGAACTTAACCAGAGGTTACCTGGCTAACGACTAACAATATTCTGGCAGGGTGTCTCAATCGTGAGTTTTAAACCTCCCATATGAAGGTTTGACGGTATCGTTCTTGCGCTATCCCACCAGAGAACTGCGCGGTTTTCCCAGCCCGGGTGTTTTCCGAGCACCAACTGATAAGCCTCGATAGCGGATGCGAGCTTATCGGGATAATGGCAGTGACATTCTACGGCAGGTGCAAGACCTGCAGCAGCACACTGCTTTATCTTGGCGTTAAGCCTGTCCACTTCGTAATCCAGGCGCTCAATATCCTGAATGTCAGAGGTTCTCATTATTTCAATGGGAAACCCAGGCCCTCCACTGGAGACCAGTGGAAAAAATACCAACAAACTAAGCACAATGGCTTTCATTGATTCCTCGGCAGGTTCAATTTAATCCGTTAATCGTTTTCAGACCGCGATGACCTAACATACGATCATCGGCAGTAACCAATTTCGCTTCATGGATCAGCGCGGTTGCAGAAATCAATCGGTCGACAGGATCGCCCGAAAACTCCTTCAAACTCGCAGCGGCGAGCGCAATACTGCCGTCTGCTGGTAGTTCGATAAAACCACTGTTGAGCAGCGACACTCTCCATTCAGTCAGCGACCCCTGGAAAGCGAGTCGTCCCTTTTCTATCAACGTGCCAATTTCCCAGAAAGAAACGGACGCGATTGCGACCTCCTCTTTCTGGTGCGACTGCTCAATCGTCCGCCGCGCTCTTTTTCCGAGGAGCGCCGAACCCTGGTCCAGCCAGACCAGTACATGGGTATCCAGTAAGATCATCAGGAGCCTGAACATCTGCCTGACGATCCATGATGCGTAACGCTCCTAATTCCCATTCCAATTCTCGTTGACCGGCTCAACCAGTTCATCCACCAACTGCCACATTCCCCTGTGAAGCCCATAGACCTCAGGCGGTTTACTTTTAACAGGAACCAGCTTTGAAACAGGTATGCCATTTTTTGTAACGATGATTTCTTCACCGGACTGCGCCACGTCATCCATCAGACTGAGGCACTTGGCTTTGAATTCAGACGCTTTTATTGTTTTCATCTACAGTTACTATATGACCATGGTCATGACCATAGTACTTATATTCAGAAGCGATACAATCACTTTTTTGTGTAAGCTGGAGGACCTACTGAACTGCACTGGAGATCAAAATGTCCAAAGGAGCCCAATGTCTTTAGAAAACAATCTGGAAAACAATCTGGAAAACAATCTGGAAAACAAAGTTGCGATAGTCGTTGGAGGTGGCCAGACACAGGGTGAAACCATTGGAAATGGGCGGGCAACAGCGATTCTATTCGCTCGCGAAGGCGCCCGAGTGGCTGTCGCAGACAGGGACCTGGCGTCTGCCGAAGAAACGGTCGACGTTATTGTGGCTGAAGGCCATGAGGCTTTTGCCTATGAACTGGATGTCCGCAATGAAGACGGAATCGAGGGGCTGGTCAGCGCAGTCATACAGAAATGGGGTCGAATCGATATCCTGCACAACAATGTGGGTGTCAGCATTGCCGGCCAGGATGCGAGTGTTGAAAAAATAACACCCGAAGGCTTCGACAACATGGTTGCTATCAATCTTCGTTCGATGATCCTGACCAGCAAACACGTGCTACCTCATATGAGGAAAGCTGGCACCGGGGTCATCATCAATATCTCGTCCCTCGCGGCGATTAAACCTTTCCCTTTGATTGGCTACAAAACCACCAAGGCAGCCGTAATAGCACTCACCGAACAGCTTGCCGTCAGCAATGCCAGATACGGCATTCGAGCCAATGTTATTCTCCCCGGTTTAATGAATACCCCCATGGCAGTTGAGGGAAACGTTCGATCGGGGAAACCGAGAGAAGAGGTCATCGCAGAACGCGACAGGCAGGTGCCGCTTGGCAGAAAAATGGGAACCGCCTGGGATATCGCTCACGCTGCGGCATTTCTTGCCTCGGACAAGGCCGGGTATATTACCGGCGTTTCGCTGCCGGTTGATGGCGGATTGTCAGTAACCTGAAATGCAACCCGATCAAAACAGGTACTTATTATTCTGCAGTAGTGCCTGTTAACAATTTCACAAGGTCGAGGCTTTCGATGATCCCTACAGGCAATCCCTTTTCCATCACGACCAACCGATGGACCCGATGGATAACCATCCGAGAGGCAATCTCTTTGATCGGCGTGTCGGTGTCGCAATCCTGTACCTGTGTGGTCATGATGTCCCTGGCCACCATATCCGAGAATCGCTCAGTAAAAGGAACGATTGCTTCGCCTTCGGTCAATGGATGACCAGATAGCTCATCCGAGATGTACGAATCCAGTGACTCAAGCAATATCGGTACGCGGACAAAATCGCTGCGACTGATCATGCCTACGACGTTACCGTTTTCCAGTACAGGGGCTCCATTGAGCTTGGCTTTCACGAGCAATCGCTCTACCTGAGTGAGCTTGTCGTTAGCCCTAACACTCACAACGGGACTACTCATTATGTCTTTGGCTGTGAGTTGTTGCATGATTGAAACACTACGAAGTTTGATTCATGCCATTGTGCGGTTTACTGTCGCTTCAAGGGATGACCTGCATCAACGAACATCGAAAAATCCAACGGCGGAATACCCGGCTACAACACCGCTTCTCACTTAGTCATTATCCACGGCAAATAAGACCTGGACCCGGGTAATTTGGGGGACGACCTCCATTGCACGGCTCTTAAGGTTCTCTGCTATCTCACGGGCCGTGGCCGGTGAACTCGCCACCGTAAACGGCAAGCAGACTTCCAGCCTGATAGTCCCGTTAAGGTAGTGCAGGTTCGTCCTCAGAATATTTTGAGCCGGCGGATACTCCTTCCAGCATTTCTCCAGCAGCCCCAACAATTCACCTCTTTCCGGCAACGTGTCATCGAACACATCATCCTCGGCATCCACGTGGACAACCACGTCACTGATCTCACTAAACTGTTGCGTTAGTCCAAGTCTCACCTGCTCTGCAATCTGATGACCTTCGGAAACAGTGATCATCGAATCGACAGCGATGTGCACATCAACCAGAACACTAGCGCCCATACGACGCGTTCTCAATGCATGAAACCCCTTAACGCCATGAGTCTTCCGAACGGCATCCTCCAGGTCATCGAGGTAAGACCGATCCATCCCTTTGTCTACCAGTTCCTGGACGCTGGGGGCACCGAGATCCCAGGCAACCTTGGCGATGACAATGGCGACCCCAATCGCAGCGATAGCATCGAGCTCCGGTAATCCCAGCATCGCACCGCCAATGCCGACAAACACCATGACCGATGAAAATGCGTCGGTTCTGCTGTGCCAGGCGTTAGCCTCAAGAATGGGGGATTGATGCAATTTCGCCACTTTCATCGTGTAGTGGTAGATGTATTCCTTACTAATCGCGGACACCATCACTACCACCAGGGCAAGCCACCCCGGGGTAACATCCCTGTCCGGTACGGACAAAACTTCCACAGCCTGATTCACGATACCAAACGAAACCAGAAACAACGCGAGCGCCAGCAGGACTGTGGTGATCGTTTCGATCCGGGCATGCCCATAAGGGTGATCCTCATCAGCTGTCTTATTGCCTTGCCTGACCGCCACCAGCACCATGGCATCAGTGACAAGATCGGACAATGAATGAATCCCGTCAGCAACCAGCGCCTGTGAGTTTTCCATTAGGCCAAGAATTATCTTAAGTACGCCCAGCACCAGGTCTACCGCCGACCCTACAAGCGTTACGTGCGTTAGCGCCTTGAGCCTGTCGTTTTCTGCCGGATCCATTGTCATAGGGTGAAGGTCATACGCCTAGAAACTGGGACGGGTTGAGAATGGCGTCAGTTGCAGTTCGTGCGTCCAGCAGGATCTGTCCTGGGTATGCAGATAGTAAAATGCATCAGCAATTGCAGCCGGGTTGATAATCATTTCAGGCTTTGCCTGGGCCATGGGTAATGCGCGAGTTCCAGGCGAATCAATCAACCCATCCACCACGACATTGGCAACGTGGACGCCGTGCTCCGAATACTCCTCCGTTAACACCTGCGCGAGGGTACGCATCATGACCCTTGGGTAATAAAGTGACTGACCAGTCTGTCGCTTCCGACCCCTGAGCGATGCAGCGTTGTTTGTAATCAGGAAAGACCCCTGACCGCGCTCCCGCATCGCAGGTAATATTTCCTTTGCCACCAGGAATGGACCCCGGCTCGAAATATTTTGCGCTGTCTCAAAAACCTCAACCGGCATATGTTCAAGCAACTCCATTTCCGGCGGAAGATCCCTGCCTTCCAGGTAGCCAGCATTCAGCACCACGACTTCCGGATCACCCAGTTCGCTCCTGATTGTCTCAAAAGCGGAGGAAATGGAATCATCGGACTCAAGGTCCAACTCTACCGTCATGCAGTCGAGCCCCTCAGAAACTATCGCGGCCTCCAACGCAGCGGCGTTGGGCCTGTTTCTGGTCGTCAGCACCACATGAAAACCTTCGCGAGCAAATTTCAGCGCAATGGCGCCGCCCACCCCCCACCTTATTGATAAGGGCAATTCGTCGTCAGGGATATCACCACCGTGGATCATTCGCGTATTGCGACCATCTGATTGCCACTTGGATGTAGCTCCAATCACTACCGCTACAGGTTTTGTCATTGTTCACCTCTCAACTGAATGCTACTCGCAATATTTCCGGGTGTCATTCGTACCCCAGTCAAATCCTCCATTTACACCGCAGAAGATTGACCTCAATCAATGCGGTCAGGGCTTGGATCGATAACATTGGTATTGTTATACAATAACCTGCATCAACATGGATTGTTTGTACTGCGCTGTTGGCAGCTATCCAACCAACCTTCTCAGTTAAGAAACTACTCAGCTAAGGAACTCGTCATGAATGAACAACTGGAACAAACCTGGCAGCAACTAAAAACACAACGAGACGAAATTCGCGTGCAGATACACCTGGCAAAAGCAGAGCTCAAGGATGAATGGGAAAAACTCGACCCAGCCTGGCAAAAAGCACACCACGAATACGAAGAGTTAAAAGAAGCCACCGAAGACGCCGCACACGGCCTCCAAAAAAGCTTCACCGTTGTTACCGATGAGCTATCGAATGCTTTCGAACGAATTAAAAAGCGTCTGGACTAACGGAGTAAATCTGTCACTCAAGTGAAGTCACAGGCCAAAATCTGTCAGGTAGTGCCTGTCAGGGCGTGCCTTTCAAGTAGTGCCTGTTGACTGCACTTTTGCCGGAATAGCAGACCCCCCGAACTGTAGTTCAACCATCTGCGCATAAATCGCGTTGCGGGTGACCAGTTCACTATGCCTGCCTACATCAAGAATCCTGCCTGCATCCAACACAACAATCTTGTCGGCCTGAAGCACGGTCGCAAGTCGATGAGCAATGACCAGGGTGGTTCTGTCTTCCTGCAATGTATCTAACGCGGATTGAACCAGACGTTCACTTTCCGCATCCAGGGCACTAGTGGCTTCATCCAGCAGCAGAATAGCCGGGTCCGCAAGAATTGCGCGGGCAATCGCTATTCGCTGTTTCTGGCCGCCGGATAACCTGGCACCTTTCTCACCCAGATAGGTCTTATAGCCATCGGGAAGATTATTGATAAAGCCATGAGCCGATGCAGCCTTGGCCGCCTCAATAACCTGCTCATCGGTCGCATCGGGACGACCAAAGCGAATGTTCTCTTCTGCGCTGGCACCAAAGATCACACAATCCTGGGGAACCATCGCCATGACAGACCTGACGTCCTTGGGATCAGCTAGGTTAATATCTACACCATCGATACAAATACGACCGGACTGCGGATCGTAAAACCTGAGCAACAGCTGGAAAACGGTACTTTTACCCGCGCCTGATGGCCCGACGAACGCGACATGCTCACCGGGCCCAATATCAAGCGTGAATTCCCGGATGGCAAACTCGTTCTTCCTGGACGGATAGCAGAAGTCCACCTGCTCGAAACGGACTGCGCCCTTACACGGCTTGGGTAACTCGAGAGGATTAGCTGGCACCCTGATAGTCGATTCCATCTGCAATAGCTCCGTGAGCCTTTCCATGGCACCGGCCGCTCGCTGCACCTCTCCCCATACTTCACTTAAGGATCCAGCGGCAACACCAACAAACAGTGCATACAATACAAACTGGCCAAGTTCACCGCCGGATATTGTGCCTTCCAGTACCGCTTTCGCACCCAGCCAAAGAACAAAAATCAGTGCGCCAAAGACGCTGGCTGTCGCCACCGTGGTTAACAGCGCCCGCACCTTGATTCTTCGAACCGCTGTCAGGAAGCTTTCCTGAATAGCTGCCGAGAACCGATCTATTTCAAACCGTTCCGCTGTAAATGACTGGACTGTTTCTGCGTTCCCCAGTATTTCCGCTGCCTGGCCGCTGGCATCTGCAATTCTGTCCTGGGTATCGCGCGAGAGCCGTCGCAACCATCGCCCGACGACAAGGATCGGCAACACAATCAGCGGGAAGATCAGCAGGAGAATGCCCATTAACTTGATATTGGTATAACCCAGCAGCAGCAAGCCACCGACAAACTGAATCGATGACCGCAGGACAATGGAAATACTGACCCCCGACACCGATTGGATAAGCGTTGTATCTGCTGTCAGACGGGACAGGACTTCCCCGATTTTCGTTGTTTCAAAGAACGTGGGATCCATGTAGATCACATGCGCAAAGACCTTGCTGCGCAGGTCAGCGACTACGCGCTCCCCCAACCAGTTCACAAAGTAGGCTCGCGCGGCGCCGAAGAAGCCTATGACCAGCGTAAATAACAAGAGAATGAAGAAATAACGGTCTACGTTTGCGGCATCCTCGACAGAGAACCCATGGTCAATAACATTTCGGACAGCCATCGGCATGGCAAGCAGCGCTGCTGAAGATATGATCAGCGCCACCATCGCTATGGCCAAAATGCCCTTGTATGGCGCGATGAACGGCACCAATGACCGTAGCGGTTGGAGGGACTTTCCTTTTTCCCGGTTCTCCGGGGCAACTTCACTCATAGGATTTTTCGGGGAAACGCCAGAATTCAGGAGAGCGAAGTTTACCTGAAGCAAGCGGCTGCGTAGAGCAATTACTTCCTCAGGCCAATCGATACGTTTTAAACCGGGATCCTCATGTACCCGATCGTTCGGCTTCTGATTGGTGCGCAGTGTTATCAGTAAGTTACATCCAGGTGCATTTCCTGGCCAAAGACCGTTTCCCGAACAAAGACAAGGGCTTTCGCGCCCTTGTGAGGGTTGGTACGCGTTTTGCTATTCCTTCCATGCATCCAACAGGTAAAAGCAAAAGGACCCCACAGGAATGACGTTGACCCGATGTTCAAAACAAACCGTATTGTTGTTTATCGCCGCCCTGATGTGTCAGTTCGCGGAAGCAAAGGGACCGTCATCCTACGATCATAACGCGATGATCGAGATGCAGACGTTAGAAGCACGAATCCATGAACAGGAAATGCAGGATGGCCGTTACAGCCTCACTCTTTACCAGCCACTCCGCGCCCTCGGCAAGTTTCAGCTGAAGTATGGCGCTTATGAGAAAGCCATCGATACCTTTCGACGAATGCAGCACATCACCCATCGGCAATATGGTGTGAATACGGAAAAACAGCTGGAAAGCATTGATTTACTCGTGGCAGGACTCGCGGCCAGGAATGATTATCTCGCTGTTGATGCACAACAACATTTTCAATATCGGCTGGCCAATATGGCGTTCGCTGTCAATAACCCGCAGAGGGTCTCAGCCGAACTTAAACTCGCGGACTGGTATCGCTCAACCAGTCGACACGATTCTGCGCTTGGCCTGTACCAAAACGCCAGAAACTCGCTGATCGATATTGATCCGAATGCCGAAATCCGCATCCTACGATCAGAGGCTCTGACAACCTATCTCGCCGGGAAATGTTGTGCTGCTGACCATCTATCCAAGGCACTGAACGTTGTAGTATCAAACCAGGCCGACGTCGCGCTGGAAACAACGGTTGCCCTTACCGACGTTAATGACATGAAACTCCTGCAGCAGCCAAACCTGCATACTGCCTTGTCACAGAAAAACCAGAACGCCAAATTTCTGGGATTCAGCGGTTCAAAAGATCTGCTCAGATTAATGTCTCTTACGAGACCAAGGGACTTGAGATCTGATATGTATGTCGACTTTGGTGAGCAGCAAGCCAATGGTCCTGGTGTCTCCACAGTGGGGTATCCCCTCTCAATGTGTGGTACCACCTTCGATGAGCTGGTTAGATCAAATCACGGCCATCTTGAAGTAGACGTGACACTGACAGTCAACGCGCATGGCCGTCCCACCCAAATCGAAATTTCGGGTGAAGCCCCCGGTCGACTGAAGCGTTTCCTCAAGGACTCACTGCAACTTGCCCGATATCGCACAGCAACTGATGAGACGGGCAAGTTTGTGGCATCAGAATTATCATTCCGACAGAGTTTTGATCAACAATCACTCAACGTTACCAGCAGCACACCCGTAAATGAATGGAGTCAGGTACTGGTAGCTCAGACATGCCAGATCAGTGGAATTCAGCGCATCTAGCCAAAAAGTCTGGACAAAGAGACCAATCGCCTGGAAAACAGCGACTAGCTAAAGACGTCGGTAAATCGGATGTTATTTTTCTCAAGTCCATCGATCACCACTGATATTCCGCCACTCTTGATCATCCATTCAAGCCGGTGATCACGGTACTCGCGTTTAAACGCGCCGGATTCTACAGCCGCTTTCAATCCTTCGATATCTGAATGGGGCCCATCAAAAGCGACCTCTTCGGCCGCTTCCCTGCAGGCGGTGACGCTAGGCCTTTCGTTAACACGTAGTTGCCAGTCGCGAAGCTTACCTGCAGGCTCGAATCCAAAACGTACAATGCTGTTCAGGAACGGAACCACTGCCAGGTCACCCCAGCCAAAGCGCTCGCCATTAAACCAGGTCCTTTCTCCCAGTTGGGTCGTCAACCATCGATACCAGCCAGCAACCTGTTCAGCCGCGCTTTCCTCTATCTTTTCAGCGACCTCGCTCGTGCCACGCCCAAAGAATCGAATTTCTGCCAAACCCCAACCGATGGCTTCAACGTGAGTATCGATTGCATCCTCGATCATACGAACCCGGGCACGCTCGAGTAGATCCGTTGGCAAAAGTGGTGGCTGTGGCCACCTGTCCTCGATGTACTCCAGCATAATGGTGGAATCAAACAGGCGGACATCGTCACCCTCTACCAATGCGGGTACTTCCCCACGCGGGCTTGCTGCCATAAAGTCTTCGATCGACGCACCCGTACCAATCCCGTCCGGCATAGGCGCTTCAAACTCGACGCCCTTCTCCATCAATGCGATTTTGACATTTTGTGTATAGGGAGATAGCGGATGGTCATAAAGGACGAGCGCCATTATGACTTCTTCGACTGTTGCATGACGCGAATCAAACCAGACATCTCTCGAGAACTGGACATATCGATTAACTCGTCTTTCTTCTCCAGCAGGTCCTCGTAGGTAACATCAGCACCAAACTCCAGGGATTTGTTAACAAACGTTGCGCTTCGAGAGAACCGACCGTTACCCGCATGAAACGTTTGTCCCGTGGGCGCGTCTTCCGCACACATCAGAAGAACCACCGGCGTGACAAGTTTTGGGTGGCGCATGGGATCAGGATTCTCCGGGTCAACATCACGTCCAGGAATCGTACCAATCAATCTTGTTTCTGCCGCCGGCGCGAGACAATTCACTCGAATGTTTTTCGACAACCCTTCAATAGCCAGCACGTTCATGAGGCCAAGCATGCCCATCTTTGCCGCACCATAGTTTGCCTGCCCAAAATTGCCAAAGACTCCCGAGGTTGAACTGGTAAACACAATTCGGCCGTAGTTCTTTTCATACATGATTGGCCATGCAGCACGGGTGACGTATCCGGTACCATTCAAATGAACGTCCATCACCATGTCCCAGTCGGCCATGTCCATGTTCTTGAAACTCTTGTCCCTGAGAATCCCGGCATTGTTGACCAGGATATCGACTGTACCGTAAGCACTGACGGCATCATCGATGATGGATTGCGCACCTTCTTTGGATGACACGCTGGCCTTGTTGGCTATTGCTTCTCCACCCGCCGCTTTGATTTCGTCAACGACAACGTCGGCAGCATCACTGGAGCCGACGCCGTCGCCACTGCCACCCAGGTCATTGACCACCACTCTGGCGCCACGACTCGCAAACTCAAGCGCATGCGCTTTGCCCAGCCCTCCACCTGCACCTGTAATCACAACTACCTTGCCTTCAAAATCGCTCATGCCTGTCTCCTTCCAGCTGTAAATATTGACTCTATCGTATTGACCCTGTGTGATGCTCCTGGCGCACTCACACTAGTCGTTGGATACTTTACCAAACGGCAGCATTCTTCGAAGCACGTCGTCCTTCTGCCAGAAGTGATGATAAAGCGCCGCAGCAAAGTGACCCAGCACCAGCACCGTCAGCAGTTTCCCGTTCACGCCATGGGCAATGTGAAAGATTCTCGCCAACTGTTCGTTGTCGGCAGCCATCGATGAATAGGCAATCAGCCCGAACGCGACAACTTCGTAATCGGTCAGGAACATCGCCTGCAAAATACCGAAGATGGGTTGCAGCACCAGTAACACGTAGAACGACCAATGCATGATTTGTGACAACCTTGTTTGCCAGATACCCATAGTGTCCGTGGGTCCCGGGACATCATGGGTCAAACGCCAGGGCCAGCGGATTAACATCAGTATCAACACGAGCGTGCCAATACCGGAATGCCCCATGATGATCTGTTCACGCTCATCCAACGGCAGGTCTTCAAGACCCGGACCGAAAATCAGCATGATGATGACAAAAAAGGCGATCAACCAGTGAAGCCATTTGGCGGTAGCGCCGTATTTTAGTATCTCAGCCATCTCACTCTCCTCAGGATGCGATCCTGTCCAGTATCGGTAAAAGGTATTCCCTGAATGCCTGCGGGTTTTCACTCATAGGAAAGTGACCAACCCCTTTCATATCCTGCCAGGTAGACCCCGGTATTGCTTCATGGGCCGCTTTACCTAACTCAGACGTACCACTGTAGTCGTATTCGCCTGAAAGAATGTGAACACCGACAGCCTGGGTATCAATTTCTGCTGCGTGCTGGCGCAGGTCATATTCCTCCACATAGTAGTAAAGATCGCCCAGGAACACGGGCGGCCAGCCGGAGGCATAAACAAAGCTTGTTTCCTTTCGATAGGGCTTCGGCGAAGAAGAAGCCATTAGGCCGTCCATGAGCCGGGCCTTGTACTCGTTGTTGACCTGCGGATGGTAGAGCTCACCATAGTCGGCAAGCTTACCCTTTATTTTTAAGGCGCCTTCTACGGAGATAACCGCACGGAAAATATCCGAATGTTTATGCGCGAGGTCGAGAGCCAGTAATCCCCCAACCGAGCAACCCATAAACACGGGGTCAACCAAACTGAGCGTCTCACTAAGCTTTACCGGGATCGATCTCAGGAACGCTCCTTTTAACAGATACTGTTCATCCCACCATTGCACACCAACGGGCGGCACCGATTTACCGTGACACGGCAGGTCATAAGCAATCAGCCGAAAACGGTCCGTGATTTCAGGAAACTCAAACAAGTGCCGCCACTGACTGCTATGACAGCCTGCCGTATGCTGCATCAGCAAGGGTATTCCCTGCCCTGCCTCTTCAAAATAAATACGGTGATCATGCCCATCAAGATTCAAATGAACATAACGACCAATCGGCGCATCAATCGTTCCGTGAGGTCGATCGTCATGTGGCATTGTTTCCTGTTGAACAAAAGATGGTCTTAACAACTCAACAGCGCGCATCGCTGCGGCGTAGTACTGTGCGAAGACAACGGCATCACCACGCCGTTGCAGGCCACATCCCTGGGAAATATTCGCCACAACATCGTTGTGGAACCGTTCCGGGTTAGCTGCCAGCACTTTCTCCCAGACGTCAGTGGGACCTTCGATCTCGATCATTCCACCTGGATTTTCATTGGTTCCGGACCTTCCGCCATCGGCCAGAAACAGCTCAAGCGTTTCAGCGCCAATAGTCAGTCGAACCCCGCCATCCCAATGACGTGACGCCAGCCGGAACTCACCATCATCAAGACATCTTTTTATCCAGTCTTCGGAACTCGGTAGGGGCAGCGACATCATTAACTCCAGGTGTTCCAGCGAAGAATTTCATCCAGTCCTTTGCGATTGGTTGGTCCAAAGTTAGCGTCGGGGTAACCAATCGGAATCAGTGCCACCGGGTAGGCATCGTCGGGGATAGCGCAGGCTTCGCGCAGCGTGTCATTAACCAGGGAGTGCGCTGTGGTCATCACCGTCCCAAGACCAAGGCCTCTCGCCGACAACATGAGATTCTGCACGGCCATGTAAATTGAGCTGCCCGCCTCCAGCGAAGTCGGGTCCGGCGTGGGCGATGCCAACTGATAAAGGCAGGGCACAATAATGGCCGGGGCATCCGCCAGCTTCGAAAAGAACGCCTGAGCGCCCTGCATCATCAGGCGTTGTGATTTGTCTTCCACCTGCTGACCCTGAGCGATCATGTCTTTTAACGGACCACCTTCATAAATACCCTTGAGCGCATCACCAATCTTTTTTCGTGTGCCCTCCTCGTCAATAACAACAAATACCCAGGGTTGCAGATTACTGCCGCTTGGTGCTTTCGAGGCAGATTCAATTACTTTTTCCAGAAGATCGCGTGGGACAGGTTTGTCCTGCCAATAACGAATAGCCCGCTGGGTATACATCGCATCCCAGAGGTCGTCAGTTCCTTGCTTACCGTGAGGCAGATCCGCCATGCTTTCTCTCCTTATTGAATTGAACGACCACCATCGATATCGAGTGCGACGCCCGTTAAAAATTTTGCTTCATCTGATGCGAGGAATGCATAGGCATCCGCCACATCTTCAGGTGTAGCCCTGCGCCCCATGGGGATTCCATCGATCACCTTTTGCTCCATCTCTTTGGGAAGGTCTTTCTGGCCCATGGTCTGGAAATCAAAGTTTGTTGCCGCTGAAACAGGGCAGACACAGTTCACTCGAACTTTTGGCGCCATCTCAACCGCCATGCTCTGGGTCAAGTTAATCACAGCGGCTTTGGAGGCATTGTAAGGTGCGAGCCCTGGCCTCGGCCGCTTGCCACCTATCGACGCGGTACTGATGATACTGCTGCCCTCGGGCATATGAGAAATGGCTGCGCGTACTGCCAGGAAAATTGAACGAACGTTGATCGCCCACATGCGATCGAAATCTTCGACCGGCATTCTGATCATGTAGTTGCCTTTGTGGGGAACACCAGCGTTACAGCAGAGCACATCGATCTTGCCGAAATGATCTACCGCGGCCTGGATCATGGCATTGTTCTGCGCCTCATCGGCGACATCGATTTCAAACGGGATGGCGCTCGATAGCGAATCGGCAATTTCTGTCGCTCCGGCCATGTTCAGGTCGGCGCAAACAACGCTGGCACCTTCACTGGCGAACTTTCGCGCGATGGCAGCCCCAAAACCTGAAGCTGCACCGGTGACGATGACACTCTTCCCCTCGAATCGATTCATGGCTTTCGATTTTCTTATTCTGGAAACTGACTATACCGCAGGATCAGGTATCCCATGCAACCGGCAGTTTCAGGATGCCCTGCAGGACCGGAATTCGTTTATCCATGACCACATCACCATTGGGCCGAAGGTTCTTGAGCCTTTTCATCAATATCCGCAGGAATACTTCGCCCTCAAGGCGTGCCAGTGGGGCGCCGCGACAGAAATGTGTGCCGTAGCCAAAAGACAGGTGGCGCCGGACTTTCGCCGGATCACGGTCCAGGTCAAATTTCATCGGGTTCTCAAACACTTCGGGGTCCAGGTTACCGGCGGCCCACAGCAGCATGACTTTGGTATCCTTCTCAAGATGAGCCGGCCCCAGATCGACCTCCTCATCGTTGGTCCGGAACAGTCCCTGAACCGGCGCATCAATGCGCAGGGTTTCTTCAATCGCAATGGGAATCAGTGCCGGGTCGTTCATCACCCTGTCGTAGGCACCCTCTTCCGTCATCAATCGATAGAGGACGTTTGACAGCATAATCGTGGTCGTCGCACTCCCTGCGGTCAGCAGGAACCCCATGAAACCCAGTATCTTGTCATCAGTAAGAAAGCCGCCATCAGGTCCGGGCGTTGTGAGGAACCGGGTCACCAGGTTCTGATCGCCCTGCCAATCACCTGATGCCAGTTTTTCTTTGGTTTCTGCAAGCTGCTGTACAAACAGTTCGGTGGTGCGCATCAGGTTCTGCATACGTACCTGCTCAATACCGCCGCTCTCAATCATCTGCGCGACTTCATCAGGCGGTACCAGCATCAGGCCAACCGAGTTAATAATGCCGTCACGGGTCCAGTCAAAACGATCCGTGCCGTCTTCGTCGTATCGATCAATACCCAGTAATCTGAAAATAACAAACAGAGGTAAGGAGACTGACAACAGCTCATGCAGATCTGCTTCGCCGGCTTCTATCACACTGTCAATTCGCTCATTCACGAAGGTTTCCATCTCGGGCACCATGCCTTCGAACACTTCCCTGGAGAAAGAAGCAGAAACAATGCGTACCTCAAACGTATGCTCCGGTGGATCGACACTGACCAGCACACCGGGAGATTCAAGATAGTTAAGCGCGGGACCGAACTTTGCTTTCCATACATCGTATTGCTTCAGGATCTTCATAATCTCTGAATGAGACGCAACCGCGTAGTGATCCCCCCGCGAAGAATGTGCAAACGGGCAGCCGCTTGTGTGCATGCCTTCATACACTTTTTTGAAGTCGGTCAGGAAGGGCTCTGAGTTGAAATCTACTTCCGCAAACCCGTCTACGGGTTTCGTCCTGGTATCGCTCATGTGTTTGCCTCTTTTTGTTGGTTCTGAACAACGACAAACTCGCCCGCCATGTCATCGTCCTGAATGATATCGATCACTGCCTGGCCGATATCCGCCGGTGTCAGCACCTGAATATTTTCGAGAATCGGTCCCAGCCAGTCCGGCCGCTTGCCACCACCGGTTTTCTCCAAAATGGGTGTTTCGGTTACGCCCGGACAGACCGCATTGACCCTGATATTGCACTGCTGATGAAGGTCCCCGCATGATCGGGAGAACATAATCACGCCTGCTTTAGCTGCGGCGTAGGGTGCATCCGCCAGGTAAGGGTTAAGCCCGCCGGTGGACGCCGTATTGATAATGACACCGCCACCGTTTTCCCGCATGAACCCGATTGCCAGCGCACTGCTTTGAATGACGCTGGTCAGGTCGATATCAATGACCTGCTTCATACGGGAAAGATCAGTATCCGGGAACGGTGGTGGACCGGAGACTATCCCTGCATTATTGAAAACAATATCGAGTTGCGAGAAATGACGAATGATTTGCTGGTAGGCATCCTCCAGCGACACCTGACGCGTCACATCAATCGGAATCTGAAGGATTTCAACACCGGGGATAAGGTCAGCGGTTTCGGTCAGTCCCGTCTCATCCAAATCAAGCAGTGCAAGCCCTTTCAGGCCTGCATCCGCCAGCATCCTCGCAGTTGTCCGCCCAATTCCTGACGCGGCGCCGGTAACCAGTGCCACCTTCCCCGAAATGTCCATACACCCAGCTATCTTGTCGATTAATGCCCTGATAATGTCACACGCGGCAAATAATTGGAACGAGTTACAATTATTTAACCTGTGCTAGGCTGTGATGATGATCGATTATATCGCTACCTTTGTTTTCTTCTTTGCCGTCATCGACCCCATTGGAACAATCCCCGTTTTTATTGCGGTAACAAACGGGTTCTCTGTCAAGGACAAGCGAATCATCGCGACCAAAGCCGTGCTGGTATCGGCCGCCATACTGGTTTTTTTCGTCGTCGCCGGCGAACTGATTCTCACCTCGATTGAAATTCCACTGGCCGCTTTCAAGATTGCCGGCGGAATAGTTCTGTTCCTGTTTGCCCTCTCCATGATTTTTGGGGAGAGTAAGCCGGAGGAGGAAGTAAAGCTGATTGATGACACCCATGAAACGGCGATCTATCCACTGGCCGTGCCTTCCA
>Ga0222633_1000815_pt1 | contig 22020 bp, 16 predicted proteins | sample AntAcemetageno48_FD_179816 | JGI IMG/M metagenome (GOLD analysis project Ga0222633, IMG submission 179816) | Saline water microbial communities from Ace Lake, Antarctica - #48 | ecosystem: Environmental > Aquatic > Non-marine Saline and Alkaline > Saline | place: Antarctica: Ace Lake | collected...
ACACCACCGCCGGCCTCGCTAGAATCGACATCACACCGAGAGTTCCGGTTCGCATGGTCGGCTACGCTTCCCGGGGATACGAAGGGACGCCGGATAAGAATAAGCTGTTCGCCCGCGCTCTCGCGATCGGGAATTCCGACGGAGAACTGGGTTCGCTGATGATCACGGTCGAGCTGCTGGGGATTCCGCGTTCCTTACGAGATCGAGTCTTCGCGGGATTGACGAAGAAGCTCGGAATAAGTGCGGAGAAATTTGCGATCTCTGCGACTCACACACATGGAGGGCCTTCGCTGAGTAACTACATGCAAGAGTTGCATTTCTGCAAGATTCTGCCGCCGGAAGAGAAAAAGCACATCGATGAATACACCGACTGGCTGGTCGAGCGTTTGATCTCAGTCGGAGTTCAGGCAGCCGAATCACGACAGCCCGCGAACTTACGCTGGGGCGAAGGACGCGCCGGGTTTGCGATGAACCGACGCATCGTAAAAGAAGGGAAGTGGGCTGGGATGCGGCCAAATCCGCAGGGAAGTGTGGATCACAGTTTGCCTGTTCTCACTGTGACTTCCGCTGCCGCTGACGAGAAGGTTCTCGGTGTTTTTCTGAGCTACGCCTGCCACTGCACTTCTTATTCTCCGCCCAAAGAGGGCTTCCACGGAGACTGGGCCGGAGCAGCGGCTATGACGATAGAATCTCGTCATCCCGACAGTGTCGCCTTGGTTGCTGCCGGTTGCGGGGCTGACGCGAATCCCGAGCCACGCACTGCAGACGCCGCTCCGTTTATCGTAGAACACGGCAATGAAATTGCAGACCAAGTCGACGCTCTACTCGGAGACCCCAAGCGAACATTTCAACTGACTGCTCCGCCGAAGTGCCAGACAAAAACTGTGCAATTGCCTCTCGCTTCCAAGCCGGACCGGAAGGAACTGGAAAGTTGGGTGGCCGGGAATGACAAGCGACGAGCCTTCTACGGACAGGTATGGCTCGATCGCCTCGACAGCGGTGAAACGGTGCCGAAGGAATTCGACTATTTGGTTCAGACCTGGCAGTTCTCCGGAGAAGGGGATCAAAGCCTCACTACCGCGTTTCTGCCCGGCGAAGTCACCTCGGGGTATTCACTGCGGATCAAGGATGAACTCAATACGCAGGTTCGTCACAACTGGGTGATCGGCTACGCCAACGAGTCGCCTTGCTACATTACTACGGCAAAGGAGATCTCCGAAGGAGGCTACGAAGTGATCCAGTCGATGGTCTCCTACGACAAGCCGTCGAGTCTCGCTCCGGAGACGGAAGGTGTCATCGTAAATGCAGTGGCGGAACTCGCCGGTGGACGTCCTGACAAAAGCGCTAAAGAAGCTCCGCCTCGCCCGCGTCCCAATGATGAACCGCTGTCACCGGTGGAAGCGCTCGCATCGATGCACACCAGATCCGGATTGATTGTCGAACTGGTGGCGGCAGAGCCGCTGGTGATGGATCCTGTTGCGTTCGATTGGGGGCCGGATGGTCGACTCTGGGTCGTTGAAATGCGCGACTATCCCAATGGCCTGACCTGGAACGGACTCGATGATCCTCTCAATGTTCCCGGCGGTCGCGTCAAAGTTTTGACCGATACAAACGGCGACGGTCGCTTCGATGAGGCGACGATCTTTTTAGACAACCTTTCCTACCCCAGCGGCGTGAAAGTCTGGGACAAGGGAGTACTCGTCACGGCGGCGCCGAACATCATCTACGCCGAAGATACCGATGGGGACGACAAGGCGGATCTTCAGGAAGTCTGGTATGAGGGTTTTGCGAAATCGAACCAACAGCACCGCGTCAACGGACTCGCGTGGGGCCTCGACAATTGGCTTCATGTCGCCAATGGCGATGGCGGAGGCCTCATCCTTTCCAAGGAAACGCGGGATGAGGTGGACATCCGGGGACACGATCTGCGGATAAATCCCGCGACCAAAGCGCACGAACCGCTCTCCGGGAGAACTCAATGCGGTCGCTACCGGGATGACTGGGGAAACTGGTTCGGTTGCAACAACAGCAATCCTCTGTGGCACTATCCGATGCGCTACTCCCGGTTGAAACGAAACGGTGCTGTTTCGCCTCCATCAGCCGCGGTAAATGTCCCGGCCGAGCCGGGAGCGGCGCCGGTGTTTCCGTTGAGCACCACCCTGGAGCGCTTTAATCAACCCGATCGTGCCAACCGTTTCACTTCGGCGTGTGGGCCCGCGATTTATCGTGACTCTCTGCTTGGTGCTGGATTTGCGGGCAACGCTTTCGTTTGCGAACCGGTTCACAATCTGGTGAGTCGTCAGGTAATTTCTCCACGAGGGGCGACGTTTACTTCCGATCGCGCCTTTGATGAAAGGGACAAGGAGTTCCTCGCCTCGACGGACACCTGGTCACGTCCCGTATCGGTGCGAACGGGACCCGACGGGGCGATCTGGGTTGCTGACATGTATCGGCTCGTAATCGAACATCCGGAGTGGATTCCGCACGAGTGGCAGGAAAAGTATGACCTTCGGGGAGGAAGCGATTTAGGCCGAATTTACCGAATCTATCCCGAAGGCGCAAAGCCGGGCGCTGTTCCGAAGTTAGATCGACTAACAAACGTCGAATTAGTAGCGCAGCTCGAAAGCACCAACGGAACGATTCGCGATCTCGTCCATCAGATGTTGCTATGGCGGAACGCGGAAGATGCCGTTCCGGCTTTAATCGCAATGATAGAAAAGGGGAAGTCGCCGACAGCGCGACTCCATGCCCTGTCGGTTCTGGATGGACTGGGCAAGGTTGATGAAGAGGTTTGTCGGATTGCGATAGGAGACAAACACTCCGGCGTTTTGAGAAATGCGATTCGGATTGCGGCTACTCACTTGGGTGCTGAGGAAATCGTCGCCGCAGTAAAGGGGCATTTAGCTGATCCATTCGTGGCCCAGGAACTGGCCGGCGTGCTCGGCGAACTAGAAGGAGATGTTTCCCACCAAACTCTTGCCGGAATTCTGCTGCAACATCGCAACGACCCCTATGTCTCGGCGACGGCATTAAGTTCGGTAAATCCTGATAACATCGATGCGATCGTCGACATCCTGAGCCTCGCCTACACGGATGAGACTCAGTATAGAAAAGTGCTGGCTGATTTCCCTTCGGTAAAAGCGCCTTCCAATGCTCAGATTGAAAAGTTCGCATCGATGGCGAGCCGATGGAAAGCCGACGGTGCCATGAAAAAGCTGATCGCCGTTGCTACCAGTAGCGATGGACCCGCGAAGTTCTGGCAGATTTCTATCCTCATCGGATTGCTTGAAAAAGGAGCCGCCATCGACAGCCTCACCGAAGATCCGGAGGAGCGGGAAGCGCTTCGCCGGATTTCCAAGGGTGCTCGCAGTTTGGCAGGTAACGATAAGCTTCCCGAATGGCAGAGTCTCGAAGCGATGCGCCTATTGACATGCAACGCTGTCTTCGATGCGGAGACTGATCTCGATCTTTTTGCGAAACGTCTTTCCCCTCAGTCCTCCGGGAGGATTCGTGCTGCTGCCTTCGATGCATTGGGTAAGTCCAGTGACCCTGGTGTGGCCGAAAAACTGATCGAACGATGGGGCTCTTTCGGTCCGGCAAACCGGGCAACTGCTCTCAAATTGCTCATGAGTCGCACGGCCTGGACAGCGCTGTTTCTTTCCGGACTCGAAGATAATAAGATTCCAGTGGCACAACTTGATGCGGCAACCCGGCAAAGACTGATCGATTCCTCCGATGAAGCCGTTCAAACGCGGAGCCGAAAATTGTTTCAAACCGCCAGTAACCCGAGTCGGGCTCAGGTGCTGGATGATCATGCCGATGTCTCGACGATGAAAGGCGATGCGTCAGCTGGCCGCACTGCATTCGCGACCGCGTGTATTGCCTGTCATGTGCTGGAGGGCGTCGGAAATGCTATCGGCCCGGATCTCGCCGCGCTGACAGATCGATCTCCCGATTCTATGCTGGTCGCAATCCTCGACCCCAACCGCGCAGTGGAGGACAAGTATGTAAACTATGCGATTTCCACCAAAGAAGGAACTCAACTTCTCGGGCTCATCAGCGAGGAAAGTGCCGGCGGTATCACCCTGCGTGCCGCAGACGGCAGTGAGCAGAAACTCTTGCGTGCCGATATTGCGTCAATGCAATCCACGGGGATCTCCCTCATGCCGGACGGTCTTGAAGCGACTCTAACGAAGCAACAAATTGCCGATCTGATTGCCTATGTGGGTGGCCTCGGATCTCATGAGGAAATGCGAGAGCCCGTCTTGTCTGCGCGCGTAGGCCCGAACGGAAAAGGAGTCATCGAACTGCGTGCCTCGAAATGCCGGCTCACCGGCGAGCGTCTCGCATTCATGCCTGACTTTGATGCTCTTGGGTGGTGGACGTCGGAAAGTGACCGGGCCGAATGGACCGCCGTTCTTGATCGTCCCGCTAAATATTCGATGGAGTGGGAATATTCGGTTTCACCTGAATCGGCTGGGAACGAGTGGCAAATGATAATCAACGGAAAGCAGGTCTTGGCCGGCACAATCGAAAGCACAGGTAGTTGGGAGACCTTCAAGACAGTAGAACTCGGAGAAGTTAATTTGACCGGCGGCGACAACAAAATCGTGGTGCGTTCCCTCGGGCCGGTGAAGCAGGCGTTGTTTGATCTCCGGGCAATCAGATTTTCCCGGGTGAAGTAGATTTTTAGTATAACGAAAATGGACCGCCGCGCAGTTCTCAAAACTGGCAGCCTCGTTGCTGCCGCCACTTCGTGTGGACCAGATACCCACGGACAGGAAAAAGCGTCCGGCACCAGGTCTTTAGGTGCGAAGGGTTATAATTATTCTCTTCCCCGCTTCGAGGCAGGTAGCCGTCTCCTTTTTCAGGGGGATTCCATCACCGATATGAAATGGGGGCGCAACGAAGCGGATCGGAATCACTATCTCGGTCATAGTTACGTGTTCCTGATCGCCGGTCGCCTCGGCGTTGATTTACCGGAAGCTCAATTGGACATCTACAATCGGGGGATGAGTGGCCACACGGTTGCGGATCTTCGCAAGCGTTGGGAGAAAGACTCCATAGCAATGAAGCCGGACCTCTTGAGTGTTCTCATTGGCACCAACGATGTTGGAAAGGGAGTGAAAGCTGATCAGTTCGAAGCCGACTACCGCCAGATTCTCAAAGCAAGCAGGGAGGCGAATCCAAGCCTGCGATTGGTGCTCATGGATCCATTCGTTCTGAAGAGCGGACGATTGAAAAAGGAATCGGCATGGAAAGCACGTCGGACCGCGACAGATGAATTGCGAAAAGTCGTTCCGATATTGGCTGCCGAATTCGATGCCGTTCATCTCCAGACACAGGACGTTTTTGACGAGGCAGCCGAATCCGTTTCCCCCGAGCACTGGATTTGGGACGGCGTTCACCCGTTGCCCCAGGGGCATGAGTTGATCGCCCGCCATTGGCTGGCAGCGGTCAGTGAACGTTGGCACTAACAGCACCGGGATTTCATAATTCCTCAGGTTCTTCGGTATCAGCACTGACTTCTGCAAGGGTGAGTTTCTCGTTGGCACGGTGAAGAATACCTCCCGGGGGTGCATGGCGGAGAGGGCTCTGCAACAGGTGAAAGCCATGGCGGGTGTAGAACAGGGCGCCGGCCCTGTTTTTGAACGCTGTTTGGCCCGCGCAAACAGGGGAGGCCCCCTGTTCTACAATTCTCTTCCGCCTTCGGTCGGTTCGACAGGGTTAGGTGGTCGACTCAACAGGGTTAAGTCCGACCTGTTTAGATTGGCAATCAGGTCGGCACCGCTATAGTGGTTTCTGATGCTCTGGTTGCGCGCGCTGTTTTTTGCTTCGCCTCTGGCGATGGTGCTGGGGGCGGTTTGGCTGTTCGACCGGGTCACGGAATTGCAATTGTCCGACGATAGCGAAGCCCTGATCTATGCGATCGAGGAACCGATCGGGTATTTGAATCCGCTCGTCCCGCAGACGGGGATCACGCGGGAGGTGACGGATTTACTGTTTGAGCCGCTTCTTGTTCGCGACGACGACCTGAACTTGCGTCCAAATCTGATCGATTCCTGGACTTCCCGGACGCTAATTACGATTCGTTGCGCGAGCGAGGAGGCCGCAGGCGAAGCCGAGTCTAAGCTGCGTTCGGGCGAGTATCTGGACGAGGATATGGTGGTGCTCGATGTGACGCGGGAAGAGAATGTCCTGATGATCGTTTTGGACGGATTCGATTCAACGCTGGAGACGCGACTGGTGGGCAATTTCGATCCGGAAAATTTGGGGGACTATAGGCTCATCCGGCTGAAGGTGACCAATTCGGTCCGGAATTCTCTGGAGGCGTTTCTTTCCGCTTCGGTGGAGAAATCGCAAATCGCGATGTTGGAATACGAGGACGACAGGACGGCGAATATGTTCGTCCGGGGCGACATCGATCTGTTTTTACGGGAACTGAATCTCTACTACGAGTCGAACGCGAGTCTCGATCCGCGCATCGAGGAAGTCGGGGAGATATCTCACACGAGCTATCGGGAAATGTTGATGACACTGCGGAGCGATGTGAACTGGCATGACGGGACGCGGTTCACGGTGGACGATCTTATTTTTTCCTACAATGAGCTGACCCGACCGAATTCGCCCTTCGGGTTTGCCGGGTCTTTCTGGTTTGTGGAGGAGTTGAAGAAAGTGGATCCCTACCGCCTGCGCATCGCGTGCGGAGATACTCCGGCGACGATGATGGAGAGTTGGGAAAAGTTGCCGGTGATCCCGAAGCATCTGATGTCTGGCGGGATTGAGAACGCGGACTGGATTGAATTTTTTCGAAAACCGATAGGAAACGGGCCGTATCGCATTGAGCGCCGTCGACGGGATGGCGGGATCGAGTTGGCGGCGAACGAGATGTACTTCCGCGGCCCGCCTCTCCAGAGCGAGGTGATCTATCGTCAAATTGGGTCGTTGGAATCTGTGTTGTTGGCGCTGCGAGCCGACCGGATCGACGCCATCGTCCCGGATATGCGGTTCACGGATTGGTCGGAACGGAATCCGGGAGTGATGCGCGAGCTACGGTGCCTGCCTCGCTATCAGCATTTCGTGGCTTGGAATTTGGATCGACCTCCGCTCGATCAGCGTGGAGTGCGGATAGCGATGGCGCAGGCGGTTGACCTTGATGTAGTGCGCCGCGACACAGCGACCGGATTTCAAACGCCGACGACGAGCTTGTTTTTTCCGGGGATGCCGTACGTGGGCGATCCGATGCAATTACCAACGCATGACCCCCGATCGGCAGACCGCGATCTGGAGGAGAGTGGCTTCGCGATGGACGAGACGAAAGGTGTGCGTGTGAGCGAGGATGGTGTGCCCCTCAAATTCACGCTGACGATCAATGAAGAAAGCGAAGAGCATCTCCGCATGGCCGAAGCGTTGACTGAGCAGTGGGCTTCGATCGGTGTGACAGTGGTGGTGGAGCCGATGAGTTGGAGTCGAATTTTGACTGAGAAGCTGGTGACGCGGGACTTTGATGCGGTCATGTTAGAGTGGGAAATTCCTTTCGAGCGCGACCGGCTTGCCACCTGGCATTCCACCAGCATCGGAGCCGGGGGAGGGAACTTCTGCGGACTGCGGAATCAGGTCGTGGACGAGACGTTGGAGCAACTCCGCTACGAGGAGGATCTCGATGCGGTGAAGGTTCTGACCGGTCGGTTGAATGGCGGGATCGGCGGATTGCAGCCCTGCTTTTTCGTGTGCGATTCCGGACGGGTGTTGTCTCTGCGTCGGGACGGCATCGAAGTGGTGCGTCCGGTGAAAAATGGTGAGCCCGTTGTCCAGCCGATCGGGGTAGGGAAGGCGGGATTGCAGAATGTGCGACCGTGGTGGGTGAGAAAGCGGATTGTTCAACCGTCCGAAGAAAATTCACCCCCCGATCAGCCATGACCCGGATTTGCTTCAGGTATCTTGCGCTGGCTCTGGTCCGGTGGTCGGGCGTGTTGATCTCGCTGGTTTTACTAGTGGAGTTTTCTTTCTGCGTTGTTGGTGGGTCGAATCGCCATGTTTGGGGGTTTGATGTGTATCAGTCGATTCCGCTTGAGCTGTCCGTGCAGCCAATCAGTTGGTGGGAGCTGATTGCCGAGCGCTCGGGGGCGACTCTGTTGGCTCTGGCGATTGCCTACGGAGGAGCTCTGCTTTTTGGATATGCCTGGGGAATTCTTGCCGGTCGATTTCGTCGTTTTCGTGCGGCATCGATCTTTTCGCTTCCTTTCAGTTTGTTCTCCTGCGTGCCGGGATTTTGGTTTGTGGTTTTGGTTGCGATTCATTCCTACGTGGTCTGGAAGCGTCCGGGTTTTGCCAATGAGTTAGTTGTCGAGTCGGGGCCGAATCTTCTCGCTTGGTGGAATGCGGCGGTCGTTGCTCTTCCTGCGATGGCCGTGGCGACAGCATGGCAATTGCGCAGTGTGGCCGGGGCGATCGAAAACGAGGCGTCGAGACCGTTTGTGAAAGGCCTCTATTTGACCGGCTACAGCGAGGACGCGATTTTCTACAACAACATTCTGCAGCGTGCTCTGCCGGGTATCGTCTCGCTTCTGGATCGGACGCTTCCGCTCGTGCTGGGAAGTTTCATTTTCCTGGAGTGGGCATTCCATTACGACGGCGTCGGATCGCTGCTGGTTGAATCGGTCCGGCTCGGCTTTTATCCCGGTATTGTGGTGAGCGGGATGTGGATGGCAACTTTAGCGACTGCCGTAACGATGGGGCGACAGGTCGTCGCAAAACTTCTTCAGCCCGTTCAGTAATGGCAAATCGGAGGACATCAAAATTGGAGAAGTGGGCGGTGCATGCGCTGGCGCGGCTATGGGAGATCCGCAACGTGCTGTTCCTTGCGGTTCCGTATTTCTTTCTGCTTTCGTGGTTATTTCTCGGGAGCAGCAGCATCGATTCCCGACCGGCCGAGATTTTTTCGGTGCCGGAGAGTCCGGTGTGGGCTGAGCCTGATAGCATCCACTGGTTCGGAACGACGGGAAGCGGGGTCGATCTTTTTCAACTCACTCGTCTGGCGATGGGCACTTCGGTTGCTGTGGCTGTGGTGTGTTCCTTCTTTGGCATCAGTACGGCGATGTTGGTCGTTGCGCTATTTGCATTCGATTCGTCGGAGCATCGCTTCCGCCCGATCTTTGTTTTCAGCCGCGCCGGATTTCTGCTTCCCGCGATGGCCGTTCTAGTGATCTTCGCTGGTGGATCGGGTGGCAGTCTACCTTTTGCCATGTTGGGGATCATCGTGGTCACCGGTTTTTATCTGGCCCCCATGATTGCCAATTGGTTCGAGGAAGGTGGAAAAGGGCCGGAGGTTCTGGCTGGATTTGGACTGGGGTTGTCGTGGCAGGACATGCTCGTTGGTCGGGTTTTGCCGAAAGTGCTCCGTCGTCTGGTCGGGATGTTTGCCCAGCTGGTTCCGGTCATTATTTTACTGGAGATGGCGCTCTCGTTCATGGGCTTCACCGGAGACCGATTGGGTGTCGGTGCGATGATCGCATACGGGCAGCAGTCTATTATCGAGGCTCCATGGCTTGCCGTTTGTCCCGGTATTCTGGCCAGTGTTGTTGTGGCGGCGCTTTCCCTCCTCGGCGCAATGGTTTCAAAAGTCACTCGTAGCGGTCTGTTGCCGCGTCACTTTTAGAAAATGGAAGAGACACCTACAGCATTGTTGGAAATTGAAGGCCTCACCGCGGAGCGCCCGCAGGGAATGGGAGAGCGCGGGATCGGGCTGCGCGATGTCTCGTTCACGGTCCACTCCGGTGAAATTCTCGTTTTAGCGGGCGAAGCAGGGAGCGGTAGATCATTGCTAGGGTTGCTATTGGTGGGCTTGTCAGGGCCCGGAGTGAAAGTTCTCGATGGCGAGATCCGCTTCGATGGCATTGACCTTCTGAAAGCACGCGCCAAAGAGCGGCGTCGATTGCGGCGTTCTGAAATCGCGATCATTCGACGGGGAGCACACGACCAATTCAACCCGGACCGAACCGTGCGGAAATGGTTGCGCGAGGTTGTCAAAATGGCGCGTCGTACCCGTGAACTCGACGACGAGAAAAAGTGGAGCGACTACTTCTACCGGGTCGGCATTGTTGAGCCGGAGCAGATACTGCCGCGACGGATGCATGAGCTGCCCTCGATCACGATTCAGCGTTTGATGTTGTTGAGGGCACTAATTGGGAAGGCGAAACTCGTGATCTGCGACGATGCCACAGCCGATCTCGACCGGATCGCCGAGAAGCAGTTCATCGAATTGCTTTCCCAGCTTCGAACCGAAGAGAATATCGCCGTCCTCATGACCATGGGGAGTTTGCGGGGAGTCGGGCAATTTGCCGACCGGGTCGCGGTGCTTTATGAAGGGGGACTTCTGGAGATTGGTCCGGCTCACGAAATTGTTGAGTCGCCAGCTTTCGCCTACACTCGTGAGTTTCTCGTCAGTCTCCCGCGCATTACCCATTTGCCGCGTCTGCTGCCGACCGTCAGCAAGAACGCAGCCCGCGAGGCAGAGGGGGTGATTCACCGCCAGGCGTCTCCCATCGATCCGTCCGCGGCGGCGAAAGACTGAACCGATCCTGCCTCCGCAGTGGACATCCAAGCGTATTGGCCTATCGGAAACATTATGATTACGGAAGACACGATCCGCACGGAGCTGAAAAAAATCACCTATCCCGGTTTCAGCCGGGACATCATTTCATTCGGTCTTGTCAAAGGGATCGAAATCGACGGCTCCGATGTCACGGTGAAGATCAGTCTCGCCACCCGCGACGCAGCTGTTCCGCGTGAGATTCATGAGAAAGCGCAAGCTGTGCTGGGTGCTATGGACGGCATTGGGAAAGTCGCGATCGACTTTGATATTCAGGAGCCGCCTGAACCCGTCACCGGAGGTGATGCCGCCATTGGCCAGTCCAGCATTCCCGGAATCAAAAAAATCATCGCCGTCGCCAGTGGCAAAGGCGGTGTGGGGAAATCCACTGTCGCGACCAATCTCGCCATCGCCCTGAGCAAGACCGGAGCAAAAGTCGGTCTCTGTGACTGCGACCTCTATGGACCCAGCGTCGCCCTCATGCTCGGGGCGCAAGACGAGCAACCGATGGCGACCGAGCAGAACGAAATTGTTCCCATCGAGGCCCATGGAATCAAAGCTATCTCCATGGGATTTCTTCTCGCCGACGATTCGCCGGTGATCGTGCGTGGCCCGCTTGCGACGCGTTACACCCAGCAATTTCTCCGTCAATGCCTCTGGGGTGAACTCGATTATCTGGTGCTCGATTTACCGCCCGGCACTGGCGACATTCAGTTGACCATCTCGCAGACCGTGTCCGTCGACACCGCCATCATTGTGACCACCCCTCAGGAAGTTGCTCTGATCGATGCTCGCAAAGCCTCCGCCATGTTCGCCAAAGTGAATATCCCTGTCGGCGGCGTCGTTGAGAACATGGCGTGGTTCGAGTGCGATCACGGAGAGAAATATTTCATCTTCGGTGACGGCGGCGGAGCCAAAGAAGCTGAGCGTCTCGGCGTGCCGTTGCTGGCGCAAATTCCCATCGATGCTGAGACCCGGGAAAGAGCCGACCGCGGCGAGCCCATTGCAACGGTTGATCCAGCGGACAGCGATGCATCGGCAGCGTTCGCGAAGCTGGCAGAGGGAGTTATCGGGCGACTTAGTTGACTTCGCTTTGCTTAGGACGCTTCGCATGCTCCCTTGGAGCACCTATCTCGCGTTGCCCGGTTGTCTGTTGGGTAAAGGTTTTCGGCAGCACAACTGTAGGTCGGCGGTTCCGGTTGCCTTTACATTAAATCTTCGAAGCGGCACAAACGGGAGGGGCATGTTCGCTTCGCGAGTATTGATATAGCGGCAACCGGAGCGGTCGCCCCGCAGCGTTGGCGCTAAATCGGCACCGGCGAAGAATACTCGCGCTTGTCGGGAGTTGACGGTTTTGGGAATCCTAACGAGGATACTGGCATGGTATCACCGGTATTGAGATTCAGCCTCGTTGGCGCCTTACTTCTCGCATTTTCTCCGATTCAAGCCGCCGATACGAAGCCCAACCTCATCTATATCCTGCTCGACGATGCGGGCTACGGAGACTTGAGCTGCTACGGTCAGGAGAAATTTTCGACTCCGAACATCGATCGGCTTGCCAGTGAAGGGATTAAGTTCACCGATCACTATTCGGGTAGCACGGTCTGTGCGCCGACCCGCTGTAGTCTCATGACCGGCAAGCACACAGGCCACGCTTATGTCCGTGGCAATCGGGAGGTGAAGCCTGAGGGGCAGGCGCCCATGCCAAAGGACATCGTGACGATTCCCCGCCTTCTCAAAGACGCTGGATACACGACGGGAGCATTCGGGAAGTGGGGACTGGGCGCACCTGGTTCAGTAAGTGATCCGGCGATGCACTTCGACCTTTTCTATGGCTACAACTGCCAGCGCGAGGCGCACACTTACTACCCGGATCATTTGTGGAAAAACGAGGAACGCATCGAGCTCGACGGTGAGACCTACACTCATCCGCTGATCATGGATGAAGCGTTCGCTTTTGTTCGCGAAAACAAGGATGAGCCGTTTTTCGTATTTTTACCCGTGACGATCCCGCATGCGGCGATGCATATCACGGAGGAATACGCCGCGCCTTTCCGCGAGAAATGGCCGCAATTCGAAGAAGTGATCGGAAAGTACTCTGGCCCGCAGGTGAAGAACCCAATCGCCGCTTTCGCCGGGATGATGACTCTGCTCGACGACGGTGTGGGTGAGCTGCTCGCGTTGCTCGATGAACTGGGGATTGATGAGAACACGCTCGTCATTCTCAGCTCCGACAACGGTCCGCATCAGGAGGGCGGCCACAAGCCCGAGTTTTTCAACAGCAACGGCCCGTTTACCGGTCACAAGCGTGACCTGACCGAGGGCGGTATCCGCACGCACATGGTGGCACGTTGGCCGGGGAAAATTGCTCCCGGCTCGATGACTGGTCTGGTCTCTGCGCAGTGGGATGTTCTGCCGACGCTGTGCGAGCTCGGCGGCGCGGATATTCCGGCTGATATCGACGGTATTTCGATGGTGCCAACGTTGCTCGGAAACGAGGGCCAGAAGGAGCACGACTATCTCTATTGGGAATTTTACGAGAGGGGTGGGAGGAAAGCCGCTCGTTGGGGTGATTGGAAAGCGGTGCAAAATGACATCAACAAGAATCCCGCCGCGCCGATTGCGATCTACGATTTGTCGAAGGATATGGCGGAACAGAACGATCTCTCCGGCAGCCGACCGGACCTCGTCGATCGTGCCAAAGAAATCTTCGCCGAAGCTCACGAGCCGTCGCCGAATTGGGAATTTTCCGACAGCAAAGGGAAATCGAACAAGAAGAAACAGGCTTCCGTCGATATTTAGAAAGTCTGCGCCGATCTCGCCGCAAACTACAGTGAGATGGTCGATGTGGACTATTGCGATGCGCTCGCTGCCGCTGAAGTTCTCGTGGGCCGAACGACGCTCGTAAACAGGGCAGGCGCCCCGTTTTACGTTTTCCTTTCGCCTCACATCGACTCAACAGGGCATGGTTGCGCACTCAACCCTGTTGGATCCGGCAGAAATCAAAGCTCGCCATTTTTTCTGCCGTCATCGTAAGATTGTAACAATGCGATCCATTCTATTTTTCTCCGCACTACTTCTTCCCGTTTTAGCTTTGGCTGAAGTCCCGGAGAGATTCATCGAAATTTCCGGCACCGCAACGGTGAAGGCCGATGTCGACCGCATCGCGTGGCATCTTCGGATTCGAGGGGAGGGGGAGTCGCTCGATGCTGCGGCGGATGCGCTGGCCCTGGCGACGGAGGGTCTGGCAGATCGACTGAAGGCGCTGGAGCTGCCGGGAGAGTCTGTGAAATTCAGCCGCATGCAGTCGGGCCGGATTGAGAATAACGTGAATGGCCGCCGCGAGATCAGTGGCTATTTTGTCGAGCGTGGGGCCGTCATCCAACTGGAGTCGCTCGAGCCGAGCCATGCGGTGGAGTCGGTCTTGCTGGTCGATGATGGCATTGAGATCGACCGTCTGAGTTTAGAATCCTCTCACTACGAAGGACTGAAGCAGCAGGTCGTCGTCGATGCCGTCGCAGCAGCGAAAGTGAAGGCGAACCTGATGGTCGGCGAACTCGGTGTCGTTTTAGGCCAGGTCATGGAGATCAGGGAAGGGACGTTTGCGCCTACTTCATTTGTGACGAGGAATACCATGGCGATGCCCGCATTCGCTCAGGGAGGTTCCGCCGATTTCGAAAAAGTCGAACTCTCTGCGACCGTAACGGTGAAGTTCGCGATGCAGTAGTCGTTTCCGACTCGTCCGGTGGGCGCTGGATAGCGCAATCAAGACCGCACATTTCCGTTGCATAGCTCCCTATTGCGATTAAGTCTCATTAGCAACAGGTTAAATGTTTCCCAACCTATCTTGAACGATGGGCGGTTAGGACGGATAGCATTGGTTATGAAAGGTAATCCCGAAATCATCGACGCATTGAACGCCGGACTCACGATCGAGCTCACGGCTATCAACCAATATTTTATCTGCTCCAAGATGTGCAGCGATTGGGGTCTGCACAAGCTGGCCAAGCATTTCTACGCTGAATCGATCGAGGAAATGAAGCACGCCGAGGAAGTGATTGATCGCATTCTCTATTTGGACGGCGTGCCGGAAATCGCCCGTTACGACAAAATCCTCGTAGGTGACAAGCCTGCGCAGCAGATCCGTGACAGCCATACCTTGGAGACAAAGGGAGTTGCGACATACAACGAGGGCATCCAGCTCTGCATCGAAAACAAAGATGCCGGCACTCGCGAACTGATGGAGCGCATGGTCGTCGAGTCAGAGGAGAGCGTCGACTGGTGTGAAACACAATTCGAACTCATCGAGATGGTCGGTCTGGAGCGCTATCTCGCACAACAACTCGGCGAGGCTGCCGAGGGGTAAGTTTCTTCTATGAGCGCAGCCCTCACAGTTCCTGAAATTTCTCTTCCTTCATCGCTGAAGGTCGAGGATCGGGTTCTGTGCCACTGCGAAAGTGTTACCGAATCGACCGTGCGTGGCGCGGTCGAATCCGGCGATGCGACGAGTCTCAAGACGGTGGTCGAGTGCACAGGTGCCGGGAGCGGTTGCCGTGCCTGCCATTGTCGAATCCATCGCGTATTGATGGGATTGCCTGCCCAATGCGGCGGGCGTTTCGACCTTTGCGGCAGTTGTGGCTGTGCCGGGGCGATTTGCAAGTGTGACGCGGCGTAGGCGACGCGACGCAGGATTACTTTCCCGGCAGATTCCAGATAGGAGAAAAGTTTTCGCCGTCGCTGATCTTCGCTTCCACGATTCGTGACATCAATTGGAGGCTGGGACCGTCATCTGGTGACGTCTTTAGCACTTCTCCCAGCGCCGACGAAGCCTGGTCGAATTTTCCGCACTCAAGTAAGGTGAGTGCTTTCTCGTAGTCGGCGGCAAGGGCTTTCCAGCTGTTCGTCGCGTCAGCTCTCTCCGGTTCGTGAAGATCAATCGGGGCGCTAATATTCTGCACCCGGACTTTGCAGAGGCGTCGTGTTTTGAAGTCTGAAGGCAACTGCCGGGCGGTGTCTCCAGTGATGAGAAATGGGGTCTTCAAAAAGCGCGTCGCTCCCTGCACCCGGCTGGCGAGATTGACCGTGGTCCCGAGCGGTCCGTATTTGAATTTGCGGTGTGTGCCGATATTTCCAACAAGAGCTTCGCCTGTATTGATGCCGATTCCGACAGCCGTCTCTGCACCGACGACTGGCTCCCATTTCTTGCTGATGGCTGGAAGCTGCGCCAGGATCTCCATACCGGCGCGGCAGGCTAACTCTGCATGGTCGGGTTGTTCGTTCGGCGCGCCCCACATTGCCATGAGTTCGTCTCCGGTGTAGTCGACCAATACGCCGCCGTTATCCATCACGATGGTAGTGAAATCACCCATCACGCCGCCGAGCCAGTCGACTGTCTGCGAGGGGCCGAGTCGCTCGCTGATAGCGGAGAAAGCACGGATGTCGGTGAAAAGCACCGTCACTTCAGCCTGGCGGGCCTGCATTTTCATCGGGTCCGGATTGCGAGCCAGTTCGCGGGCGAGTTCGGGAGTGAAATGTTGTTCGAAGACTTTTTCCCGGAGCCGCTTTTTCTCCAAACTCGCATTGAGCCGGGCCATCAACAGCGCCGGCCGGATCGGTCGGGAGAGGAAATCCTCGGCGCCGATCTCGATACACCGAACGGCGTCCTGTTCTTCCTGCAGACCTGTCACCACGATGACAGGCGTTTGTCGAAGTTGGCCGGATTCGCGGAGTTTCGCGAGCACTTCGAAGCCGTCCATTTCCGGCATCTGGATGTCGAGTAACACGGCATCGAATGCGGTCTCTTCGATTCGCTGAAGTGCTTCCACACCATTTTCCGCAAACTCGATCCGGAATCCTCGCGGTGTCAGTAACCTTCGCAGAATGTCGCGGTTATCCGGATCGTCGTCGGCGACGAGCAGATAACCGGACTCGGTAGTAGCAACAGCGGATTTTTCTAATGAATGGCCATTGTCCGGAGGCGGTGACTCCCCGAGGGGGCGGGCGACGAGTCCGAGACAAATCTCGAGGTGCGCCATCATCTCGTCAGTCTTCTCCAGAATCTCATCCGGATAGGACGCCAGCCGGATTAGTTGGGCGATGCCAAAGAGATGGTTGAGCCGATTGCGGCCATCGTGCCGTGCGGCGCGAACTGCAGCGTCGAATGCCTCCGTATGGCGATCCTGGAGGTTCACGGGGAACCAATCGTTCAGTTGCTCCAGAAATTTTTCCGCCTCGGAGCGGAGCTTTTCCGCATCGGCCTTCAATTGAGCGTCCGCATCTTCCGCGACCGTGGAAGCAAGCTCATCGATCAAGGATCGGAGATGCTCTGCGGCGGGGAAAATTTCCTGCCGCAGTTCTTCAAAAGGGTCTTGATCGTTCGTGTTCGCCACCGGCGCAGTTTGGAGGGTTCGCAGAGAGAAGGCCAAGGAAAAATCGGCCACGTTTCCGGTCGGTCACAGACTCACGCGCATGATGAAATCGTCCATCACATACCCATTGCCAATGTCGGCTTTGTCTTCCGCAACGATAAGGAAGCCGCCTTTTTGGTAAAACCCGATCGCAGCAGAGTTGTTGCGGTTTACTCGTAGCTCCAGTTCCGGGACGGGCAACTCACGGAGCATGTCCGTGAGTTGTTCGAGTGCCCCGGAACCAATTCCTTGCCCATGGTATTTGGGGAGCACATAGCATTTATGGAGAAATGCTCGATTGCCCTGTGAAAACGGGCCTACCGCAAGAAAACCGATTTTCTCCTTCTCCACCTCGATCCAGAAGTAGCGGATATTTTTCTCCGTGATTTCCCGTGCAATTGTTTCGGGCGTGTACATCCATCCCAGCATGAAATCGATCTGTTCTGTGCTGATGATGTCGCGGTAGGCCGCAGGCCAGATCAGACGGGCCATTGCAGCGACGTCCGCGGCTTGTTCAGGCTTGATCACTTCCAATTGTGTCGATAGCGAACCGCTCTCCATGGCTGCGACTATACCGCATTGCGATCAACGGAGCATCCCGACACTGAATTTCCGCGTAGATTCCCATAGTGGGAAACCGACCAATCGATTGACTTACTGCAAAATCGGGGTTCTTTCCCCGCGGCTATGAGCGAACAATACGAATCGAATAATCCAGTGGGCTCTATCATCGGGTCTGTAGTACTTTTTTTGGTGCCTGCGGCAATGATCGTCATGCTCGGAATCCTTGGTTTCGCCTTCGTGGGTGCGATGGGAGAAAAGAACAAACCAGTAGACGATAAGGCGATCGCTGCAGCCGCTCCGGCGCCAGCTGCCGCCCCTGTAGGCGGTGGTGATTCTGCTCCAGCGACTGCTCCTCCGGGTGGTTCTGCTCCAGCACCCGCCGCCGTGGCGGCGCCAACTGACGGGTCAATCGATCCTGCTGTGATGGCTCTCGGCCAGACCGCTTATGCAACTTGCGCCGCTTGTCACGGGCCAGATGGCCAGGGATTGCAGGTTGGCCCTGCGAAAATGGCACCCAGCATGACAGGATCCGAACTTCTTCTGGGCGATCCGGATGGTCCACTGCTTGTCGTTCTTAAAGGAATTGCCAAGGAGAACATGGATTACATGGGAATGATGGCAGCGCTCGGAGCAGCACTCGACGACGAGAAGCTCGCTGCTGTTCTCACCTACACTCGAAATTCCTGGGGTAACAGCGCACCCGCTGTCACCGTCGAGCAAGCCGCCGCTGCGCGCGCAAAATATGCCGCCGTAGACGCCCCTGCCGGTGTCAAGCGTGCCGAGATCCAGCAGGTTGTTGACGCACACAAGTGATTTGCCCGGCCCGAAGACTCGAGGCGGTCAGGTCGAGATTCTAACCCTGATGGGTTGGGTCCAAAACTCTTGCGTTCCGTTTTGACCGCGTGAATTGTTCCGTCTCTTTCGGGATTAGTTTATTATGAGAGTTTTTGTTACGGGCGGTGCAGGATATATTGGCAGTGTTGCCGTGGACGCTTTGATCGCAGGCGGCCACGACGTGGCTGTCTTCGACAACCTCTACATGGGGCACCGTGAGGCGGTGAACGAAAATGCCGAATTTATCGAAGGCGATCTTGCAAGCCGCACCATCGTCGATTCAGCAATCGGGAGTTTTCGACCGGATTCGATCATGCACTTCGCGGCCTACTCGCTGGTGGGCGAGTCGATGCAGGATCCGTTTAAGTACCTCGATGACAACGTGAAGAACGGGATCAACCTGATCGAGGCTGCAATTCAGCATGGGGTGGAGCGCTTTATCCTCTCTTCGACAGCAAATCTGTTTGAGGATCCTGAAACCATTCCGATTTCAGAAGCCGAGCACATCAATCCGGGCAGCCCCTACGGCGAGTCGAAATTTTTCATCGAGCGACTTTTGTTTTGGGCGCTGCGGACGAAGGGCTTGCGCTACGCTGCGCTCCGCTATTTCAATGCTGCTGGTTGCACGGAGGTTCGTGGCGAAGATCATGATCCGGAGACACATTTGATTCCTCTTGTTCTGCAAGTGGCTCTTGGCCAGCGGGACAAAATTAAGATTTTCGGAGGCGACTACGACACGCCCGATGGTTCCTGCGTGCGCGACTACATCCATGTGGAAGACCTCGCCCAGGCGCATATTTTGGCTCTGGAAGCATTGGGCGAAAATGAGGAGCTCCATTTTAATCTAGGCAACGGAAACGGATTCAGCGTCAAAGAAGTGGTCGAGACCGTCCATGAGGTAACTGGAAAAGAGATCTCTGCTGAAGTCGTCGAACGTCGTCCCGGAGATCCCGCGACGCTCATTGCTGACAGCACCAAAATTCGGGAGCAACTCGGTTGGCAGCCCAAATACACTGATTTGAAATCGATTATTCAATCAGCATGGGATTGGCATGTGAAGCATCCGAACGGCTACTAAGAGGCCGCGGTAAGGAGTCCGCGAATTCGGAGAGATTTCGCTTTTGTCCGCAGGGACAAATCATCTAGTCTTGCCGGGTGAAAACGACACGACGCGATTGGATGACGGGGGCCCTCGGGCTCGGACTTGTGCCAGCAACGAATGCACTTGCGGTGAGCGACCCGTACGAACGCGTCGGCACCGATATCAAAGTTGGGCTGGCTGCGTATTCGTTCCGCAATAATTTCGAATTCATGAGAGGCAAGCCAAACGGCAAGCTCGCAGAGGGTGCACCGGTGATGGACATGCCGGGATTCATCGAATATTGCGCGGAGCAGGGAGTCGAAGGAGCTGAGCTGACGAGCTACTTTTTCCCGCCTGATGCTGATACCGCCTACTTTGCTGATTGCGGGAAAGTAGCGCATATCAACGGAGTCGCGGTGTCCGGGACGGCTGTAGGGAATAATTTTTCCTATCCCAAAGACTCTCCCGAGCGGGCTGAGCAAATGACCTATGTGAAAGAATGGATCGACAATGCTTCGGTTATGGGCGCACCTCATATTCGTGTTTTTGCAGGCAAACATCCGAAAGGGATCTCCGAAGAGGACGCGGAACAAAACGCGGTGGAGGCGTTGGCGGAAGCGAGCGTCTATGCAGGAGAGAAGGGGATATTCCTGGGCATTGAAAACCACGACAGCATCGGCACAGCCGACCGACTTTTGCGTATTGTTAGAGCTGTCGAGAGTCCGTGGGTCGGGGTGAATCTCGATAGTGGAAATTTCACTTCTGACGATCCCTACATCGACATGGAAGCATCGGCTCCGTTTGCTGTAAACGTGCAGTTGAAGACCGAGCTCAAGATTGGTGGAAAGAAAGTTCCCGCAGACTTGGAGCGTGTTATCGGAATCCTAAAGGACAGCGGCTACGCTGGGTATGCGGCGCTCGAGTACGAAGAAGTAAAAAATCCTTACGAGCACGTGCCGCCGCTGCTGGAGAAGTTGCACAAGTGGTGTGCTTAGTAAGTTCTGTCGATTAGCAATCGCGTCGCCGCGCGGTTTCACGATTGACGTGGCTAGGGGTTATCGTGTGTGATTCGGGTGGGCTTTCTGCCTTCGCCCGAATCGATGATTTCTTTTCACTACCGGTTTTGCATTCTGCTCGCTGCAGTTTCTCTATCGGTGTATGCGCAGGAGGAACCTGTTGCTCCTGTAGAGCCTGCCATCGAGGCAGAAGGTCCGGCGCAGCTCCTGGAGCGTGGGCGGGCGGCTTTTGCGGCGAATGATTTCGCGACAGCGGAAGAGGCTCTGGAGAAATTCATCGTCGACTATGGTGAAGCGGAAGAGGCAAAAGAGGCAGCGCGGATTCACCGGCCGCTTGTCGCCATCTGCAAAGTGGGACTCAAGAAATTCGCGGAAGCACTTGAGTGGATCGATGTCTCGCTGCAGGACGCGAAGATCGGGAAGGGCATCGCGGACGAGCTGAAATTCTGGCGTGGCATTTGCCTGATGACCGAAGGCGAATTGGTCGAGGCGCAACGAGCCTTCGGTGCCTATTGGGCCGACGAATCTCATCAGCCGTTCAAGCGCTACGAAGCACTTCTGCTGTTTGCGACGCTTTATATTCAGCAGGATTTTCCCGCAGAAGCGGCTGATTTTTTGGCTGATCAGCTGCCAAAATTTCGGGATCTCGCTCCCGAGGCTGCCAGTCGCGCGGTCGTTCTGCAGCTCTATGCCCGGATGCAGGCGGAGCAATACGATCAGGCGCTCGCGCTCTTGCGTGCCGAATATCCCAACATGGATACCATGACGCAGGTCATCAGTTTCCAATCTCTCGCGCTGCAACTCGGGGCAGCGTTTCTGGACAACGGGCAGTATCACGAAGCCATTTCCGTGATGCAGCGCATCTGGCCCGCTGAAAAGCTGATCGAATACCAGGGCGCCAAAGTGACTGAGATCGAGGAGCGCATCGCATTTCTAAAAACGCGACCTAATACCCAGGGGACGATTTATCAACTGAAGTCCATTCTCAAACGCGTGGCACGGGAGTTGGAAAATTTCCGAGAGATGGAGAATTTCGACTCCGCGACGAGACTGCGGGTGGCGATGGCGTTTCAGGGGTTGGAGCGCTACCGCGAGGCCGCGTTGATCATGGAGGAGATGCTCGCGACAATGCCGCCCGATCCTGTCGTGGAAAGCGCGACGCTCGCTCAGTTGCAATGTTGGATGGAGATAAAGCGCTGGCCCAAAGCAGTCGAGGCGGCGGAGCGCTACGAGTCGGTCTTCGGCACGAAGGGCGAGCTTCTCGCGATCGTTCTTTTTCTGAAAGCCGAGGCCCTCCGAAACGACGGGGACTACGGGGCCGCGCAACTCGCCTACGGAAAAGTGGTCGAGCGTTTTCCCGAAGATCCGTTCGCTCCAAAGTCGCTGTTCATGCAGGGATTTCTCTATTTGCAGCAGGACGACAATGACGGTGCTCTTTACCAATTCGACCAGGTCGAGCGGCGCTATCCCGATTCGGACATGGTCGAGGATGCCGATTACTGGACGGGAATGGCCTATTCATTCTCC
>Ga0222633_1000816_pt1 | contig 21984 bp, 19 predicted proteins | sample AntAcemetageno48_FD_179816 | JGI IMG/M metagenome (GOLD analysis project Ga0222633, IMG submission 179816) | Saline water microbial communities from Ace Lake, Antarctica - #48 | ecosystem: Environmental > Aquatic > Non-marine Saline and Alkaline > Saline | place: Antarctica: Ace Lake | collected...
CTCCTGGTATTCCGTCCACCACGCCCCTAGCTCTTCTGTTTTCTCCCCGGCTTGCTCGCGGAGTAAAAGGAAATCGTAAGCAGCTCTGAAGCGCTTGTGTTCCATTGTACGGTCGGGTTTCTGGCCGAACCGGGCCGGTAATCGAGACTGTAGGAACCAGATATCTCTCATCGGGCCTGAGAATCGTTTCGGGATGGAGGTAAAAAGCTGCTGCTTCGATATCACATTGTTAGCCGCTTCGTGTGCAGCGGTAACGTGTGGGATCCCATCCTCCTGCACCAGTCGTTCTTTTTCGTCAACGAATGGATACCAGAGTATGGCTGCATAAATAAATGCAGGTGTGACGGGCATTTCTTTCGCGATTCTCTGGTCGGTGCTGGTTAGGGCGAGGCGCACGAGGTCTTCAGTTGCATTGTTTTCCATCGACCGTTTCGAATCCGGAAATAACCATCCATAGATCCCATTCTCCATCATGGCATCGAAAGCAGCCGTGCCGTAACCGGACAGGAAAAGTTTGAGCACCTCTTCGAATAATCTGGCAGGTGGAATATCCTGTATGAGATAGCCCAGCGATCGTATTGAACTTTCCAGTTCGGCCTCCAAACCAAACTCGAGCTTTGCCTGAAACCTGATGGCTCGAAGCATTCTGACCGGGTCTTCTCTTAGCCGGCTCTCAGGGTCTCCGATTGTCCTGATAATCTGGTTCTTAATGTCTTCAGTACCCTCTGCCAGATCAATGATTTCTTTTTCATAGGGCTCGTAATAGATGGCATTCATCGCGAAGTCACGCCTGAACACATCTTCTTCGAAGGTGCCATAAACGTTGTCGTTTAGCGTCCTGCCGGAATCAGAGTGGTTCTCGTCGTACTCGTCCGCGTGAGGTCCGCGAAAGGTAGTAACCTCGATTATTTCTCGTCCAAAGCGTACATGGACAATCCGAAACCGTTTTCCAATGATGCGGGAATTACGAAACAACTCACGGACTTCTTCCGGGTGAGCGTCTGTTGCGATGTCAAAATCTTTTGGTGCTCTGCCCAGCAACAGATCTCTAATGCAGCCGCCGACCAGGTATGCCTGGAAACCATTGTCCTGCAGTCGACCGACTACCTTGCTGGCATTGATGCTGATGGCACTCTCTTCGATAGAACATAGAGCGTTCATCATTGATACCGGAAATCAGTCATTGGGTAGGAATTGGCCTGGAAGTCCCAATGCATTGATGGGAACAAGTCGAAAGTACGAGTCGCAAGGAGCAATTTTAAAGGGACAACGTAATAATTAGGTGGCAATAGTTTAACAGAGCAGGCTGACTCTTAGGGTAAGGTTTTTCGGGAGTGGAAAAGAAAATGGGAAAAGCGAACTTTTCCCATTTAGCGAGCCAGAATATTCTTATTATTATGTTTCTTGTTATTTTTATTCTTTGACCTGCCACCCGAAGGCGGAGGGTCATTGCCAGAATTTTCTTATTAGTTTTTTTTTGGCTGGCGACTACTACTATCCCAGAATTATACTCAAATAAAAAACCCTTTTAAAAACAGTAGGTTATGAGTTTTGATGTCGAATATGGCCCTACCGGCTGTTACTCAATGCCACGTTTATGGGTAAAAAGGTAACACTAGCGTGAGCGGCTCTTCTCCCGCGGAATGCCGAGCTTTTGTCGCTTCTGCCAGAGGGCCTTGCGGGAAATGCCCAATTTCTGTGAAAGATCGGTTTCAGTCATCCGATCCTGGTTCTCAAGGACGAAGCTCACGAAGTAGTCTTCAAGTGAAACATTCTTTTTTTCGATGTCATAAGACGGGAACTTTCTCTTCTGGGCAGGCTCAATAGCAAGGAGATCCGAACCGATTGTTTTTCCGTCACAAAGAATCACAGCCCGTTGAACGGCATTCTCAAGTTCGCGTATGTTGCCAGGCCAGCTATAGGAGTGAATGCATTTTGATGCGGCGTCACTGAATTTTAGTTGTGATTTACCGTGTCTATCTGCGTTGGTGGCGAGAAAATGCTCGGCAAGAATTGTAATGTCTTTATCTCGCTCCCGAAGAGGAGGGAGAGACAACTTCACTACATTCAGGCGGTAATAAAGATCCTCTCGAAAAGCACCTTCGTTTACCAGGGCCTCCAGATTCCTGTGAGTTGATGCGATAAGACGCACCGAAACTTTTCGAGTTTCAAGGGAGCCAACGCCTCTGACTTCTCCTTCCTGTAACACACGAAGTAGCCGGGCCTGTGCGGTCAAAGGCAGTTCTCCGATCTCATCAAGGAACAGAGTGCTGCCGTCCGCCGCTTCAACGAGGCCAACCTGATCAGCAGTTGCGCCCGAGAACGCGCCTTTTTCGTGGCCGAACAGCTCGGATTCGATAAGTGAGTCAGGTATGGCGGCACAGTTCAGTGAGATCATCTGGCGATCCGCCCGGCTGCTAAGCTGGTGGATCTTCCTGGCGACCAATTCCTTGCCCGTACCGGATTCTCCCTCTATCAGGACGTTTGTATGCGTTGGAGCAACTTTATCGAGCTGGGCTGAAAGTGAACGAATGGAACGGCACTTGCCTAGCATCTCAACGTTCTCAATCCTGGGCTCCGTAATCAGCGCTTCAAGACACTTCTTTAGTTCATCAAGGTTATAAGGTTTGGGGAGGTAGTCGGCCGCTCCGCGTTTCATGACCTCAACAGCTGAGCGAAGACTGGCCTGGGATGAGGTGATAATGACAGGTATCCCTCGGGCCAGTTTGATGATGCCGGTGTTGTTGTCTCCATCAGAGACAATAGCATTGAAGGCCATCAAATCATTCTTGATAGCTTCCTTGACTGATCCGGCTTCGCAAACTTTGTAGTTATGATTCTCTAGGAATACTTTTAGTGATGAGCGAAAGACAGTGTCGTTGTCTACAATCAGAATGTTCTGGGTGATCATTCTTGAAGTAATATCGTATACCACTTGTGAGGGACTGAACTTATCACGTTTCTGGCGTCCCGTGAATTCCTTCAGCTACCAAGATAGGCATTTGGCGCATGGATGTCATGAACATTGGGGATAGTGGCCGGATTCCAGGAGGCCGCAGCCTTTTCCAGCAGTTCCTTGACGTTTAAACAGTGTTGGTGTGTGCTCTGGCCCAGATCTGATAGCGCGCTGCGGATAGTGAACAGGGGGTCACTGGTATCGACCGGTTTTGCATGGGCTTGTTTGCTCAGTTTATTGCCTGATTTGTCCACCAAGACTGGTATATGCAGATACTCCGGTGGTGAAACCTCGAAGTTTTCATACAGCGCGAGTTGGCGAGGCGTCGAATCAAGGAGGTCGTTTCCTCGAACAATATGACTCACAGCATAGTGGATGTCATCGACCACAACCGCGAGTTGGTATGCGTGAAGTCCATCCTTTCGCTTGATAATGAAGTCGCCGACTTCATTGTCCAGATCCCAGGTCTGCACGCCAAGAACCCGGTCATCGATTGATACGCTGTGGCCGGGTACGCGGAGTCGAACTGCGTATGGCTCACCCGCCGGCGGATGTTTCCTGAGACGGCAGGTCCCGGGATAAATTTTGGGAACCTTCTTTCGGGTGCAGGTGCATGGGAAGGTGGACGTGCGAATGGATTCAAGGGCAGCGTCGTAGGATGTCAGTCTGGTGCTCTGGTAGAGGACCTCAGAGTCCCAGCGCAGGTCAAAGGCCAGGAGCTGTCTGATGATCTCCTGAGGTGCGTCGATGGATTCTCGTGGCGGATCAAGATCCTCAATTCTAAGCAGCCATTGACCGCCCGCGTGTCGGGCATCAAGGAAACTTGCGAGGGCGGCGACCAGGGAACCATAGTGTAATGGACCGGTCGGCGACGGGGCGAATCGACCAACGTAGTCCATTTCAGGAAGTTGAGGCGTTTGGCGTCACTGGTTGATCACCATTTTACCCGTGGATCTGACGCTCCTTGATTTCATCAAGCGTTTTACAGTCAATACACTGGGTAGCGGTTGGACGAGCTTCCAGTCGCTGCACGCCGATCTCGATGCCGCAGGACTCACAGTAACCGTAGTCATCCTGATCGATTAACTCCAGCGTATTGTCGATTTTTCGAATCAGTTTTCTTTCGCGGTCACGGGTTTTTAGTTCGAGGCTGAACTCTTCCTCCTGACTTGCCCTGTCGGCCGGGTCGGGATAGTTAGCTGCCTCATCCTTCATATGATTGACAGTTCTGTCCACTTCCCCCATGAGCTGAAGTTTCCACTTCATCAAAATCTCGCTGAAGTGAGCCTTCTGCTCTTCGTTCATATACTCCTCATTACGTCTTTCTTTATAAGGAGTAAAGTCAGGCTCGGTAGACACAGTCCTTGGCCTTGGTGCGCTGGCGGGTGGACGCGGGGCTTTCTTTTTTACTGGTTCTTTTTCCTGGGCTGCAGCTTTCTTGGTTGCAACCTTCGCTTTCGCGGCAGGTTTCCCTGTTACCTTTGCTTTAGAGCTCACCTTCTTCGTGACCTTTTTACTGCTGGTTGAAGTTTTTTTGGTGGTTTTTGGCTTCGCCTTGACCGGCGATTTCTTTACGGCTGCTTTCTTGGCTACCGTCTTAGCTTTAGCTTTAGCTTTAGCCTTCGCTTTGGGCTTGGTTGCGACCTTCGTCTTGACCTTGGGCTTGGCTTTCGGCTTGGCTTTTGATTTTGACGGGGTTTTGGCTTTGGCCTTCGGTTTTACCTGGGCCTTTGACTTAGTCTTGGGCTTGGTTTTAGGCTTAGCTTTGGGCTTGGCTTTAACTTTCATTTTTGTTGCGCTTGCTTTCTTTTTCGCAGGTGCCTTTTTGGCCTTTGACCTGACTTTTGTCGCGGCTTTTGATTTAGTTTTTGGTTTCGCCTTTGCGGCTGCTTTACGCTTCGCTGCCATTGATCTGTCCGTATCAACAAAGTGGGTTCTAAAACGAGCGGCGAACCTTACCAGATAGGAATCCATTCGCCAAGCCAATTTCAATCGACGGGAACCCGTGTTTTTTTAGGGTAATATTCGTTTCTCGACGTCCTCCGGATAGGGTTTTGAAGGTAGCAAAAAGGCTCAACAAAATAGCACCGTTTCGGGTAATGGAATTGCTCGCTCGCGCCAATGAACTCGCGTCACTTGGCCATGATGTGATCCACCTTGAGGTAGGGGAACCAGACTTCGAAACGCCGGCGCCAATCCTTGCAGCCGGCGTGAGAGCTGTTACCGAGGGTAAAACGCGGTATACGGACGCCAGGGGAACCCCCGAACTCAGGCAGGCTATTTCAAGCTTCTATGAGCTCAGCCTTGGCATTGAAGTGAGCGCTGAACGGATATTCGTTACTGCAGGTGCATCAGGCGGCTTATTGATGCTGAGTGCCTTGTTGCTTGACCCAGGTGAAAACCTGTTGATGCCAGACCCGGGGTATCCCTGTAACCGCCATTTTCTCTCCAGCTTCAATGCTGAGGCAATGCTCGTGCCCGTTGACGCTGATCAGAATTATCAGTTAACCGCTTCCCTGGTTGAGGAATACTGGTCCGAAAGGACCCGTGGGATTCTGGTTGCATCTCCCGCCAACCCTACAGGGTCCATATTGAGTCAGGAGAGTGTCAGGGCGCTGGGCGATGTCGTGCATGAAAAGGAGGGGGTCATGATTGTCGATGAAATCTACCAGGGGCTGGTCTATGAAAGTCATACCTCGGGATCTGCTCTCGCACAGGTGCCCGACGCGATCATTATCAACAGTTTCTCTAAGTATTTCGGAATGACCGGCTGGCGTCTAGGGTGGGTAGTCGTGCCTGAAGAGCTAACTGCGGATCTTGAAAAGCTTGCCCAAAACCTCTTTATTTGCCCCTCATCAATCGCGCAGGAAGCTGCACTGGCGGCTTTTGATCCTGAGTCAATTGCGATCATGGAGGCCCAAAAAGCCGAGTTCGCGGTTCGTAGAAACTACCTTGTCCCTGCACTCAAAGCGCTCGGGTTCAAGATTCCCTTAATGCCCGCGGGTGCATTTTATGTCTACGCTGGCTTGCCGGACAACGCACCGGACGCAGAAGAATTCTGTCACCGGCTTCTTGAAAATCATTTTGTCGCTGTGACCCCGGGCACTGACTTTGGTTTTCACAATGCCGATAGATCTATTCGAATTAGCTATGCAAGAAACTTGTCTCAGCTGAAAGAGGCCGTTTACCGCATTGGGGCAATGCTGGGATGAAGGACTTGATTCATGCCCGGTTGATAAAAAGATACAAACGTTTCCTGGCGGATGTGAGGCTGGACGATGGCAGGGTGATAACCGTCCATTGTCCTAACACCGGTTCAATGAAGAACTGTGCCCAGGAGAATGCAGAAATCTGGTTGTCTGATTCGGACAATCCAAAAAGAAAGTACCGCTATACCTGGGAGTACCTGAAGACCGCCCGTGGGCACCACATTGGAGTCAATACCGGAAAGGCGAATCAGCTGGTTCAATCCGCAATCAGGCAGGACCTCATTGAGTCGCTGGCGGGTTATGAAACAATCCGTCCTGAGGTGAGGTATGGCGACGAAAACAGCCGGATCGATCTGTTGTTGCAGGATAGTAAAAGGCAGGACTGTTATGTGGAAGTTAAAAGCGTGACATTGCTTGAGGATCCACCCGCGCGTGGTATCGGCTACTTCCCGGATGCGGTGAGTGACAGGGGCGCCAAACACTTAAGGGAGCTCATCAAAATGACGCAGTCTGGTGCCAGATCTGTTTTGTTTTTTTGTGTCCAGCATACGGGTATTCAGGAAGTCAGGCCCGCTGACCATATTGATAGTGAATACGGTAAGCTGCTTCGAAAAGCGTTGGGTAGCGGGGTTGAAGTGTTGGCGTACAAAGTCAGGAAATCGAACAAGGGGTTTCGATTGTGGAGAGATCTTCCGGTCATCGTATGAAGATAGCAGCCCTTGCACTGGCGGTGTGCGTTATTGCCGTGGCATCCCTCTTGTTCGGCAGCGCCGAAGTGAGTATCAAAGATCTGTTTCGTTTGCTTGGCCACAATGACGACCCGGGACTCAGCACCATAGTGATTGATATCCGACTACCGAGGACGCTACTGGCTCTCCTGGTAGGCGCTGGTGTGTCGGCATCTGGCGCAGCGATTCAGGGATTATTCCGCAATCCGCTGGCTGATCCAGCGTTAATCGGCGTGTCTGCCGGTGCGGCATTGTTTGCTGCTATCTACGTTGTGCTGGACGGTAGTCAGGGATTGTCGTTAGTCGGCATGACAGGCAGTGCATTTGTAGGAGGGCTTCTTTCCACCTGGATTGTCCTTACTGTTGGAGGTCGGGGTGGTGGGTTGTCGACAATGTTGCTGGCTGGTATTGCGATCAATGCGATAGCCCTGTCGGGGGTGGGGCTGTTGTCGTATCTCTCGACGGACATGCAGCTTCGTTCTATCTCATTCTGGGCGCTGGGCAGCCTGAACGGTGCAACATGGTTTTCAGTGTTGCTGGCGCTCGCCATTCCCGTTGTAGTGTTCCTGATTTTTCTCGAATCAAGAAACCTGAATGTTATTACCCTGGGTGATGAAGAGGCAGAGCATCTTGGTGTATCGCATAAAAAGCTCAGGGTGCGAATAGTCTCGTTGTGCGCAGTCGCAGTTGGTATTGGTGTTGCGCTAACGGGTGTCATTGCGTTTCTGGGTTTGGTTGTTCCACACCTGGTTAGAATGACGCTGGGCTCCAATCACAGGACAGTTGTTCCAGCGTCTGCTTTATTGGGAGGGATGCTATTGCTGGTAGCTGATGTGATAAGCAGGACTGTCCTGGCGCCCACCGAGCTCCCTGTTGGTATTCTGACCGCACTGGTTGGGGGTCCATTCTTTATCTACCTGATTATGGTTGAGCAAAAGGGCAGGTTGGTGATTTGAACCTTTCCGCATGCAATGTCTCGTTCATGATCAAAGACCTGACTATCCTTAGAGACATAGATCTTGATGTCCAGGGGGGAAAGACCACGGTGCTGCTTGGTCCGAATGGTGCCGGCAAATCAACACTCATGAGAATTTTGAGTGGCTATCTGAAAGCTACAGGTGGCGAGGTTCGGGTTGCTGGTGCTGACCCGGAAGCGATATCGCTGAAAACGCGTGCCAGGATGCTGGGCGTCCTGACGCAAAGAAACTCGCTGGAGTTTCCGTTTACGGCGAGAGAAATCATCGCAATGGGAAGAATGCCTTTTGGGTTAAGCGAAGGCTTCGATGACGTGACGCGCGAGCTGATCGACATGTTCGGCGTAGCCGCTGACCAATCATACCTCACCATGTCCGGTGGCGAGCGCCAGCTGGTTCAGCTTTGCCGCGTCTTCGCGCAGGTGTGGGGTCGCGGCACTGAGGCTTTTCTCCTGCTCGATGAGCCCATGACCGCGCTTGACCTGCGGCACCAGTCGAAGATTGCTTCAACCTTAAAGAAACTGTCGGCGCAGGGCTTGGGTCAGCTGGTTGTGATGCATGATATTAACCTTGCAGCTGAACTGGCAGATGAAATCGTACTAATGTCCCGTGGTGAGGTGGTTGCAAAAGGGTCAGTTGCAGAAACGCTCAAGGTCGATAACCTTGAACACACTTTTGATACCGTCATCAATCAGCTGGGCGATGGTAGCGAACGCTACTTTCGAGCTGAACTTGAAAAGTGAGAGTAAAACACTCCAGGGGCTGATTCTCACGAGGCAATGGCACGACTCTGGCACTGGGCAATCGCTCGTCTATTGGCTGGCGACTGATGAGGGGCCTGTAAGGCTTGAGTTTACCGACCAGGAATCGGTGTTCTTTATTCCCGCTTCCAGCGTTCCCAGGGTCGAGCCGATTCTGGCGACCGAACTAACGTGGCGAAGTGCACCGGTAGAGCTTCGTTGTTTCAGTCAGACGTTTGAGCCTGCCATTGCCTGTTACTTCAGAAACCAGCGGGACCTTGGCCTGGCAAGGGCGTTATTGCAAAATCACCATATCCCCACCTATGAAGCAGATATCCGGCCCACGGATAGATATCTTATGGAGCGCTTCGTGCAGGGAACCCTGGAAGTCTCAGGAGATTTCAATTTCTCGAAAGGTTACCTGACTGCTGACAACCCAAAAATTCGAAAGGCTTCGTTTGAGCCCGCTTTATCGGTGGTTTCCCTGGATATTGAAACATCGATCTCTAAAGGCAACATTCTTAGTATTGCGGTGGATGGTGAGGGTGTTAGCAAAGTTTTCATGCTGGGGAAGCCCCGGCTGACATCACTCCCGTACCTCGAATTTGTTGATGGGGAGGCCGCCTTACTTCAAAAGTTTGTGGTCTGGTTTCAAGCGCTTGATCCAGACGCAATTATTGGCTGGAGCGTCGTTGGTTTTGATCTCAAGTTTCTACAGGATCGTGCAGATACCCTGGGCGTGGCTTTCAACATTGGTCGCGGTTTGTCTCCGGTCAGTTGGCGTTTTCTGGATCGAGGCCAGCAAAGAGTTTACGCAGTGATTCCTGGCAGAGTAGTCCTCGATGGGATAGAGCTGCTCCGAACCGCGACTTATAGCTTTGAAAGCTTCTCGCTTGAGAATGTTGCAAGGGAACTGCTTGGCAGGGGAAAGCTGGTGCACGACGTCGATTCGCGTGCTTTTGAGATTGAGAATATGCATCGCACCGATCAGGAGAGCCTTGCCCGATACAACCTTGAAGACTGCACGCTTGTTTTGGATATTTTCAAGCACGCGGATCTTATCGATTTCGCCATTAGAAGGTCGTGCCTGACCGGACTTGAAATGGATCGACAGGGCGGGTCAGTTGCCGCCTTTGACTTTCTTTACCTGCCCAAACTGCACCGGGCCGGTTTTGTCGCGCCCGTGGTGGATGAAGAAACCGTTGTGCATAGCCCCGGTGGATATGTACTTGATTCGTTGCCCGGTTTGTATCGCGACGTCATTGTGCTCGACTTCAAGAGCCTGTATCCCAGCATCATTCGAACATTTCATGTCGATCCGCTTGCCATGATTAAGACAGACGAGGATCGTATTCCTGGCTTTCTAGAGGCTAGTTTTTCGAAGAACCACCACATTCTTCCGGACATTATTGAAGAACTTTGGCTGGCGCGCGACAAGGCAAAGAAAGACGGTGACGCGGCCGGGTCCCAGGCGATCAAGATCATCATGAACTCGTTCTATGGTGTGTTGGGTACGCCCGGATGCCGGTTTTTTGACCCCAGGTTAGCCAGTTCCATTACCATGCGTGGTCACGAAATCCTTCAGAAAACCCGGGATTTGATAGAGGATCAGGGCTTTTCGGTTATCTATGGTGATACGGATTCAGTATTCGTTTTACTGGATCAGGTCGTAGGTGAAGTGAAAACCGCAGGCTCGCGACTCGCGGGGTATCTAAATGATTGGTGGACTAATGAACTCAGGAACCGGTTTGGCATTCCCAGTAATCTGGAGATCGAATTCGAGACTCATTTCGAGAAGTTTTTCATGCCGACGATCAGGGGGTCAGAAAAAGGAAGCAAGAAACGTTATGCGGGCATGGTGAGGGATGGCAGTGGAAAGTCCCGGCTCATCTTTAAAGGCCTTGAAAGTGTTCGAAGTGACTGGTCGCCTCTGGCGCGGGAGTTTCAAATAGAGTTGTATCGTCGTGTGTTTATGGACGAGCCTCATTTGGCTTACATCAGGGAGACGGCTGAGCGGCTGCTGAGAGGTGAGCTGGACGAGAAGCTATCACTTCGAAGGCGGCTGCGACGAAAGCTCAATGATTATACAAAGAACGTTCCTCCGCATGTCAGGGCCGCAAGGCTTGCAGATGCGGAGCGGGTCCAGCGGGGTTTGAAACCTACCCATGAGCATGGTGGCTGGATTGAATACCGGATGACGGTGAATGGACCTGAACCCGTGCCCTATGTTCACTCAGCCATCGATTATGATTTCTACATGGACCGGCAACTAGCGCCCATCGCTGATGCCATTCTTGGCCTTGAAGGAAGCTCGCTGGCACTGCTCCTGGATAAGCAGATGGGCCTATTTGAGTAGGCCGTTGACCTCATCCTGCGTAAGTCGTGCCCCAAAGCGTGAAACCAGTGTTGAGGCGGATTTGTTTGCCAGCTCGTTAGCTTCACTGAATCCAAGACCCCGGCAAAGACAATGCAGGAAGGCGCCGGCGAAAGCGTCGCCAGCTCCGGTCGTATCCACAGCCCTGGTAGGCACACCTGCTGCTTTCGTTAGCTCTTGGCCATCAAATGCTACCGAGCCGTCCTTGCCACAAGTGATGACAAAAGTTCTGCAAACTTCTTTCAAGCCTGCGACACAGCCATCAACAGAATCTGCACCTGTCAATAACCGGGCTTCCTCGAGATTGCAAAACAGGAGGTCAACGCCACCCCTTAACAGTTGCTCATAGTTCGCCTTGAAGTTTTCGACCATTGCCGGGTCGGAAAGGGTAAGGGAAACAGGAACATCTGAGGTGCGAGCTATTCCCTGTGCCTGGAGTGCGGCCTGGAATCCTGTCGTAGAGCTGACCAGGTAACCCTCGATATACAGGTAAGATGAATTTTCAAGAGCCTCCTGGTTTAGCTCATCGGGGGAGAGGAAGTTCGTGATGCCGAGACAGGTGGTCATTGTTCTTTCCGCGTCCGGTGTGACCATGGAAATGCACTGGCCGGTGGCGCCTTGTTCTCGTTCATCGCCCAGGTTGGTATCAATCCCTGCAAGGCTGAGATCTTTTACAAAAAAGTCCCCGGTGGAATCGGCGGCGACCTTGCAGCTGTAGAAAGCCTGGCTGCCAAGCTGGGAAACGATGACCATTGTGTTGGCCGCCGAGCCGCCACCCGCCTGCTTGACGGCAAGATGCTCATGCTCATGTTCGAGAAGTTGAATGAGTCTTTTCCTGTCGTCTTCTTCTATCAGAGTCATGATGCCCTTGGGCAGTTTCGCATGATCGAGAAAGGCGTCATCTACCTCATACTCTGTGTCGACCAGAGCGTTTCCGATTCCATAGACGTCATACTGTTTCATGTTCCTGGTTCCTTAGTGTAGTTCCTTAAATGCGTTTTGTGCTGCGTTCAGTGTGGCTTCGATTTCCCTGTCTCCGTGCGCCGCTGAAATAAACCCGGATTCAAACGGAGACGGCGCAAGGTTGATCCCCTGGCGTAACATCGCGTGGAAAAAGTCATTGAACATTTTGCTGTCCGCGTTCATGACCTGGGCAAAGCCTGTCACAGGATTCGCGCTGGTGAAGAAAAAGCCAAACATGCTGCCGACGCGATTCGTTGAAAAAGGAATGCCGGCGGCATCCGCGAGTGACTGAAGACCGTTGATGAGTTTTCCGGATTGCAGCTCCAGTTTTTCATAGAAGCCCGGTTCGTCAATGAGTTCCAGCGTCGTTAAACCCGCCTGCATTGCGATCGGATTACCGGACAGGGTTCCCGCCTGGTAAACACCACCAAGAGGCGCGACGACCTCCATGACTTCGCGCTTGCCACCGAATGCACCGACGGGCATACCGCCGCCGATGATCTTTCCGAGGGTAGTGAGATCAGGGTCAATGTTGTAAACAGATTGCGCGCCACCCTTTGCAACCCGGAAGCCTGTCATGACTTCATCAAAAATAAGCAGGGAGCCGTGACTGTCGCATGCATCCCGAAGGCCCTGTAGGAAGCCGGGTAACGGCGGCACGCAACCCATGTTTCCAGCAATAGGCTCGACAATGATGGCTGCGATTTCGTTTCCTCTCTCCCGGAAGATCTTTTCGATCTGCTCAAGATTATTGAATTCGAGGGTGAGAGTGTGACGGGCAAAACTTTCCGGAACGCCGAGAGAATCTGGCTCGCCCAGAGTCAGGGCACCTGATCCTGCTTTGACCAGCAAGGAATCTGAATGACCATGGTAGCACCCTTCAAACTTGATGATGGTGTCCCTGCCGGTATATCCGCGGGCAACCCTGATCGCAGACATGGTTGCCTCCGTACCTGAGTTCACCATCCTAACCAGGTCCATGGAAGGGACCATTGAAATGAGTTTCCTGGCGACGTCGGTTTCTATTTTGGTGGGTGCGCCAAAACTGAGACCATTGCCCATTGCTTCCTGAACCGATTTGACAACTTTGGGGTGGGCATGTCCGAGGATCATTGGTCCCCAGGAGCCTATGTAGTCAATGTAGTCCTTGCCGTCTTCGTCAGTCAGGTATGCGCCGCTGCCACTTTTGAAAAAGACAGGTTGTCCGCCTACTCGTGAAAAGGCTCGAACAGGAGAATTAACTCCGCCAGGAATGTATTTTTTGGCGTCCCTAAAGAAACGCTCTGATCTTGTCATGACTTGCTCCAGGGTTCTGCCGGGCGCATTCAAGCATTACTTGTGGGTTGATTCAAATAAAAAACCGACGCTGTCTACGACTGATAGAAGCTTTCTATGTCCTCGCGGGTCAAGATGCCAACCGGAGAATCCAGCAGGGGTGCGCTGATGCGATTAACAAAGAGTGCCTGTACGCCGGAATGGTTAAGTGAGTCCAGCGCTTCACTTAACGTTGCCTGCAGGAAAATGCTTGTGACGTCTTTTCGGGTCGCGGGAATGGCCGTCAGGTCGATTTGTTCCTCGGTTTCAGGGGAAAGATACTGCGCGAGGTCTTCAGTCCTCAAGATAAACGCCGGTCTTTCTTTTCCATTGACCAGCAGCCAGTAAGGTTTCTGTACCACCAACTTACGAGCGGCTTCCAATTCAATAACAGACCCCACCCGTTTGAAGCTTCTGCTCATGATGCTTGCGACCGACGCTCTGTTGAGTGCCATCGACATTGGGTTTTGTCGAAACTCAAGTCCGAGTATTTCCATTTGAAGGATGAACAGTGAGCGAACCCCGAAGATCTGGCTGGCAGTCATGTTGGCGATAATGATGACCAGCATGGCAGGCAGGATAATGCCCGGGCTATTGGTGAGTTCGAGAACAGCCATCAACGCCGCCAACGGCGCTTGCAGTACCGCGCCCATCATGGCGCCCATACCCAGCATGACATACAGCGCGTCTTCAGACAGTCCTGTACCAACGAATCTGGCAAACAGGGCAAACATACCGCCCGCCATTGCACCAATAAATAATGTCGGACCAATAAACCCTACAGGCATGCCAAGGGCAATAATGGCAGAGGAAAGCACAAGCTTCAGGGCGAATGCGGTCAGCAGTACTGCCAGCGAGAGTTCGCCAATCAGTGCCAGGTTGACCGTGTCGTAACCAATACCCAGGACCTCGGGCAGGATCAGCGCTGCGCCACCGGTAAGCAGTCCGGCGATCATCATGCGTTGCCACATGGGGCTGGGTGATATCTTGTAGCCCAGGAGCACACCTCGAACATAAACAGCCGCAATGATACCGATAAACGCCCCTTCGGCTACCAGAATAGGAATATCCATGAAGGAAGACATTGCCACTGGCGGCACGTCAAAGGCGGTCTGGGACCCGAAGACAACCTGTGTCATTACTGCTGCGACGACCGAAGCCAGAATCACTGGTATGAAACCAGCGATCGTGTACTCCATGACGATGACCTCCATGGAAAATATGACACCGGCTACCGGTGTATTGAATGAGGCAGAAATTGCCGCAGCGGCCCCGCAACCTACTAGGACCCTTACGCTGTTGTTAGGTAATTGCAGGTATTGCCCGATCAGGCTGCTGCCTGCGGCACCCAGGTGAATGGCAGGACCCTCACGTCCCCCGGACTGCCCCGAGGCGAGCGCGATGACGCCGGAGATGAATTGGACGACTGCATTTCGTAGCGGCATGTGGCCCTGGTGCCTTGCAAGGCGTTCTATGACGTGGATAACCCCTACACGGCGGTCTTGTTTGGATAGCAGCGCAAAAATCGCGACCAGAACCAGAGCGCCAGCAACCGGCAGCCAAAAGGCCGAGACCGGATCCAGGGTTTCAAAGCTTTCGGGACCATCTTCAAGCAACTGGTCCAGGGGCCACTCAATAGCGAGGCGAAAGGCGATGATCACCAGGCCTGTCAGAAACCCGGAAGCAAGCCCCAGGATGGCGAATTGAGGCATTGAGTCGATGGAAGCGAGTCGTCGACGGAACGTTCTTATGGAGAGCTTGAACAACTTCATAACCAGACTGCAACTCGGTGACTTATTGGGGTCATAACCAGACTACGATTCGGTGTTTCATAAAAGTGAGTAAAAACAGATGTTTGAAGTACAGCATACGGGAATCGAAAAGTATCAGTGAAACACAATCAGGACTGAATTTTAACGAATTGTGCTAAGCTGATTGGCCCATTTTGTTAGTTACCTAACGGCAGCTATGGCAGCAGTTAAAGGCAGTAAGCAACATCAGATGGTCGTAGTCCCCTATCGACCCTTGTATAAAGCTATGATTTTTATGGCTTTTTTGTTGGCGTTGGCCGCATTTAGTTGGTTGACCTACCAATATGGGAAGAATCAGGGGCTCGCGCTGAAAGTCGAAGTGGTCCGGGAAAAGGATCAGGTCAGTAAGCAGCTGGTGGAGTCCAGAGCCCTGATTAGCCACATGAGGCAGGAAATTGCGGATCTCACCGTGGGAGGTGAGATTGATAACAAGGCCAATGAGGAAGTCAGGCTAACGATTGAAGACCTGCAGAATCTGCTGGCTGAGCAGAACGAAGAAATCAGCTTTTACAAGGGCGTCATGCTGCCAAACGTCGCGAACAAGGGGCTTCGAATTGAGCGTTTGGATGTAACCTCAAATGTACCTGGCAGAGTAAAGTACTCGCTGCTGCTCACGCAGATCGTCGACAAACATGATTATGTGCAAGGAGGCGTACAGATATCCTTGCTCGGACAAAATGATGGTCAGGATAAAACGTTTCAGATCAGTGAGTTGGACCGTGATAAAGCTGATGCAATCAAGTTCCGGTTCCGCTATTTCCAGAACATCAATGGTGAATTGCAGCTCCCCGAGGGATTTGTGCCCCGAGAGGTTATGATTGTGGCGCAGTCATCAGGATCAAAGGCTCAGCGGTTGGAGAAAAAGTTCGACTGGCCGCTAAACGGAGGATAAGGCATGTTTAAAAAAGAAGGACGAAGTGAATCAGGGACAACCCTGATTGCAACCAACTGTGAGCTCGTGGGTGATGTGCATTTTAGCGACGAACTGTTGGTAAACGGGATTGTGAAAGGGAATATCTATGCCCAGTCTGGATCCAAAGCCGTTGTGAGAATCAGCGAGAAAGGCCGTGTCCGGGGTGAAATTCAGGTTCCCAGAGTCATTGTAAATGGCAAGGTATTCGGTGATATTCGGTCGGATAAGCACATTGAACTGGCAGCGAAAGCGGAAGTCAAAGGTAACGTTTACTACCATTTGATTGAAATGGTGCAAGGTTCGAGAGTTGATGGGCACCTGGTTCATTTGCAGGATGGGAAACAGGAAGCAGTAGAGCCGAAATTGGCAGAGTCTGCCGAGAAAACGGATGAAGAGGCTGTGGCCCCGGTAGCAGCGGTCAAGAGCCAGACAGCATAGCGCTTGTGGATCAGCGCTTGTGGACAGGATTGTATGAGCAATAACCTGAGTAAGGTTACCTTGAAATTTAACAGCAAAGGCCCAATCTAATAGATTATGGAAGCAACAATATTTGACCCAATCTCTATGACCTTTTCAGATGCCGCAGCCGGTAAGGTGAAGGCGCTCATTGACGAAGAGGAAAACGAGAACTTAAAGCTGCGAGTGTTTGTCACGGGTGGAGGCTGTTCCGGGTTTGAGTACGGTTTCACTTTTGATGAAGATGTCGAAGAAGACGATACCCAGATCAGTAAAGCGGGTGTGGCGCTGCTGATTGACCCTTTGAGTTACCAGTATCTGGTGGGCTCGGTCATTGATTACCATGAAGATTTGCAGGGTTCACGGTTCGTGGTGACAAATCCGAATGCCGCGACAACCTGTGGTTGCGGGAATTCCTTCTCTATCTAACCGCCACTGGAACGAGTACCTGAGGGTAGCGAAGCGTACCCTTTACCTGAAATCGATTCGAGCCTGGCCATGACTGGCGAGACGCTATTCCTGAATCTTTCCAACTCATCTTTTGCGATAGGCAATGCTTTTGGCAGTGATACTGTCTTGGGGTTGCGATGTACACCGGCTAGCAGGAACTCGTAATGCAGATGCGGCGCGGTTGCCCATCCAGTAGCCCCGACGTAGCCAATTGTCTGCCCCTGCTTGACCGACGTTCCTGGTTTGATGCCCTTGCCAAATGCTGACAGGTGGAGGTATTTGGTCGTGTATTGTTCGCCGTGCTGAATAACGATGTACTTACCGGAAGCGTTGTTTTCTCTTCGAATAGTGACTTTACCGTCACCAGAGGCCAGTACAGGTGTGCCTGTTTTTGCGGCGTAATCGATTCCGCGATGTGGCATGACCTTCTTGTGTATGGGGTGCAAGCGGCGCAGATTGAACGAGGAACTCACGTGGGAAAAATGGACCGGGTCTCTTAGAAACGCCTTTCGCATGCTGAGGCCGGAAGGGGTGTAGTAGTCGGCGTGACCTGCTAAATCGGTGTACCTTACTGCTTCGTGTCGTTTACCCATATTGGTAAAAGTAGCGGCAACGATGCTTCCTTCCTTTGCGAGTTCACCGTCAACGTAGATCTCCTCAAACATCACGCTAAACGAATCACCGGCTCTGAGGTCCAGCGCAAAACTGATGTCCCACTGATAGATATGGCTCAGTTTCATGATGATATTGTCGGTTAGCCCTGCGGCCTTTCCAGCATGGTAGAGGGAAGGGTTATCCTTCGTGATCGTCGCTGATGCAAAAGCGATAATCGTTTCTGGCGTCGCAGACTCCCAGTTGGCAACGAAGTCCTTATCTTCCCTGTGTATTAGCAGTGTATCGAAAGCATTCTTTTTGTATCGGATAGCAAGAAGTTCGCCGCTGGATGTGACCTTAAAGCCAAGTTCCTGTCCGGGAAGTATTTTCTTGAGTGACGAAACCGGTTTGCCCAGATCGACAATGTTCTGCAGGTCCGCAGCAGGCAGCTTGTTTCTCTGGAAAATACGCGCGAGATTATCACCTGATTTGATGGTCAGGTTGATCCAGCGGCTGTTGCTGGCTTCCATCTGCTCCTGTTTTACCGGTGGAGCGTTGACGATGACAGAATCCGGGAGTGCCGTTGCTTCCAGTTGCAGGGAGACCGGCGCCTCTGGGAGAGAATCGCTCTGGTCAACAGGCAATGCGGTAATAACGATCGCCAGGAACAGGGCGAGTAGCAGGGCTGCTCTTAAATGTGAATGAGGATAACTATGCATAAAAGCATCAACGTAGCGTATTTTTCTACGGTCATGGCTGAGAAACAGGCGCTAACTATATAAAAAATATAGAAATAATGGAAGCCTTCGGTGCTTCTTGAAGGTCAGGTAAGTCGGAAGTGAGCGAGCTGGTGCCGCCGTCAAATGCTGCTTGCTTGAATTTGCTGTGATATACGTTATGTTGCGCGCGTATCAGGGGCTGGCAGAGTGACGCAGGTAGCGATGCTGGTGGAGTTTGTTAGAACAAGATGGTTATTGAATGAACATTATTGAACAGTTGCAGGAATTAGGGCTTGTTGCTCAGCTCAGTGCGAACGAGGAGTTGGTTAGCCACCTGGGTTCGGGCGTAAGAACGGTCTATTGCGGATTTGACCCGACCGCAGATAGCCTGCATATCGGAAACCTGGTGCCTTTGCTTGCGCTCAGGAGGTTCCAGTTGGCCGGCCATCGGCCGTTGCTGCTCGTTGGTGGTGCGACGGGAATGATCGGTGATCCCGGCGGTCGGGACAGCGAAAGGGAGTTGCAGTCTGCTGAAGTGGTCGAGCGCCAGTTGGCTCGAATTCGTGTGCAGGCGAGTCAGTTTCTTGATTTTGACTGCGGGGAAACCACTGCGGTGGTCGTCAATAATGCGGACTGGACAAAAAATTTATCGGTCATCGATTACCTCCGTGATATCGGCAAGCATTTCTCTGTGAACGCGATGATACAGAAGGAATCTGTCCGACGTCGGATCGAGGATGATTCCCAGGGTATCAGTTACACAGAATTCAGTTACATGATTCTTCAGTCTTATGATTTTGTTGTGCTGAGCCGGGAGTATGACTGCAGTATCCAGATGGGTGGAAGTGACCAGTGGGGAAACATTACGGCGGGTATCGATCTTATTCGCAGGATGGAAAGCAAGCAGGCATACGCCATAACATATCCGTTAGTGACAAAGTCAGACGGTACTAAGTTTGGCAAGAGTTCTGGTGGTGCTATCTGGCTGAACCCGGAAATGACCTCACCGTTTAGTTTCTATCAGTTCTGGATTAATACCGCGGATTCAGATGTGATGAACTATCTCAGGATATTCACCTTTCTTGCCGCCAATGAAGTAGCCGCGCTTGCAGCATCGCATGAATCTGATCCGGGCCGCAGGGCTGCGCAGGTTGCTCTTGCGCAGGAAATGACCCGACTGGTGCACGGCGAATCAGGATTGGAAGCCGCAGAGAGGATCACAGGCGCGCTGTTTAGCAACAGTCTTGGTGAACTTGCAGAAGATGATCTTGGGCAGCTTGCGCAGGATGGAATGCCATCCTCAACGGAATCCGCAGGTGTTTCTTTGGTCGATGTATTGGTGTCGTCAGGTCTCGCTGTGACGCCCAAAGGAGAAGTCACGGCGGGTCAGGCCAGGAAGCTTATCCAGGGGAACAGCGTTTCAGTTAATGGAGAAAAGCAGACGGATATCGATTTAACACTAAACGTCGAAGGTGCGTTGTACGGACGGTTCTTTGTCATTCAAAAAGGTAAAAAGAATCATCACCTTCTGGTGTTAGGCGCTTAGTCAATTGATTGCAGGCAAAAACTTACGGGCAAAAAAAAGGGATGCAATTGCATCCCTTTTTCTTTTTTGGTGGAGCCAGGCGGGATCGAACCGCCGACCTCCTGCGTGCAAGGCAGGCGCTCTCCCAGCTGAGCTATGGCCCCAGGGTCACCTGGCGGGTCTGGTTAGACTCGCACAAGATCCGGGTTCTTACCTGGTGGGTCTGGGAAGATTTGAACTTCCGACCTCACCCTTATCAGGGGTGCGCTCTAACCAACTGAGCTACAGACCCGGGTAAGTTCTCAACCTGATGCTGCGCATCCTGCCGAGGGCGCGTATTATACGCAGAGCGTTACTTTTTACAAACGGCCTTAATGATTAAAAGTACACATCCTGAATTTGAGAGATTGATCACTGGTCACATAGTGAAATCGACGCCTGAATTACTGGGTTTTCTTGATGAAATTCGTGTTGCTTATACAGAGCAGGACTCGATGTTAACGCTAAATTCGGGGATGGAGCTTCTCGACGAAGCCGTTATTCGTGCCGAGTTGCAGCATTTGGTTTCTGAGACCCGAATGTCGAACCTGGATCTGGAGATCCACCGGGTGACACAATCAACCAATGATTTGGTGATGCAAAGGCTTGCTGAAGGTCAAAATACAGAGATTCTCTGTGCGGCAGAGATGCAGACTGCAGGCAAGGGAAGGCGTGGCAGGCAGTGGATCTCCCCGTTTGGCAGGAACGTTTATCTCACTTATGGCCGGTTTATTGGACGGCAGTTGTCGGAACTTGGCGGCCTGTCCCTGGTGGTCGGTATGACGGTGGTCGACGTTCTTCGGTCCATGGGACTGGAGCAGGTTGGTCTAAAATGGCCGAATGACATTCTGTTAGGCGGCGGAAAGCTCGGGGGGATACTCCTTGAGCTCCGGACTGCTGATTCTCGAGGAATCGGTATAGTCTCAGGGGTGGGTCTTAACCTTGCACTCATGGAGGATGAGGCCCATGGCATCGACCAGCCCTGGAGTTCTGTCAGTTCCCATCTGGATATGCCGCGTAATATTTTGCTGGGGATGCTTGGTGGAGAGATCGCGAACGCAATCCAGACCTTTGAAGATATTGGGTTCAATTATTTCGCGGAGAAATGGAGTGACTACAATCTCTACGCCGGGCAGCAGGTCAACGTCATTCGGGGGAGCGAGATAATATCCGGCATCGATAGCGGTATTGATCAGGAGGGCAATCTGTTGTTAAAGACCGCGAGAGGCCTGGAAGTTCACAATTCCGGAGAAGTCAGCGTGAGACCAGTAACCACAATATGAAATGGATTTTTTATTCATTGTTGCTCGCTAACCTGTCTTATATGGCGCTGAACCTGTGGGCTCCGGGTTTGGCCAGCGTAGGGCGGCCGACCGGAGATTCTGGTCATAGCGCCCTAGAAAAGGCGAGTTCCCCGGGGTCTGGCGTTGAACAAAAAGCCGCCAGGCTGCTGTTTCTCTCGGAGGCCAGCCAGCCTGGAGATAAATCGGCATTGGAGACAGCGCGGGAACAACCGACCTTGGTGGAAGCCGCAGATGAGCTTAGGTTCTGCCTGGGTCTGGGGCCTTTTGAAAACGTCATCTCGGCACAGGATGTTGCTGAACGGCTAACGACGATTGGATACGAGATTGAAATGACCGCCGTTGATACACCCACCGGGGCGTCCGATTACAGGGTTGTGCTGCCGCCCCTGAGTTCCCTGCAGGAGGCTTTCCGCAGGCTTCGTGAATTTAAATCGAGAGATATTGATAGCTACGTCATCACTCAGGGTGTGGATTCCCAGGGAATATCGCTGGGGGTCTTCTCTTCCAATAGCGCAGCAGAGCGCTACCAGCAGGAGCTGACCGGTATGGGTTATGACGTGGTCGTAAGAGTCATTCCGCGGGTCAATCGGGGTTACTGGGTTCAAATCGGCCAGGAAATGTTCCCTGAAGCGCTGCTCTCAGAGGTCACTGCTGAATTTATTGACGTAGAAGTGACAGAAACTGGCTGTATGAATTGATAGCGGCCTCACAATCGCATACAATCCGCTTCGCTCTTGGGGCTGGCCCAGTGGGTCATTAACAAAATCTGCCTTAACTTATTGTTTTTAAAAGTTTTGCGCCGCTATAGCTCAGTTGGTAGAGCAACTGATTTGTAATCAGTAGGTCCCGAGTTCGACTCTTGGTGGCGGCACCAGATTTTGTAGCAGTGTTACTGCCCAAGGTTTAGAGCAGAAG
>Ga0222633_1000818_pt1 | contig 21977 bp, 24 predicted proteins | sample AntAcemetageno48_FD_179816 | JGI IMG/M metagenome (GOLD analysis project Ga0222633, IMG submission 179816) | Saline water microbial communities from Ace Lake, Antarctica - #48 | ecosystem: Environmental > Aquatic > Non-marine Saline and Alkaline > Saline | place: Antarctica: Ace Lake | collected...
ACTGGGTGGCGCTGCTGGAATGTCACCACGGTCAACACGTGCGACATCATCCACCCTTCACCAATCGGCCCTGGGTTGAATCCGATGAAGGCAGGGCAGCCAAGCTTGGCGTGGAACTGGACTGTGTCCGATGCGACCGGTTTGAGTTCCCTGAAGGTCTGGCGTTTTACAAAAAAACCCCGGAGTTCGATGAAAGCACTATTCCTGAGGGCTTGCTGAAAGATCATTCTACAAAGACAGGTACCTGGGGGCTTATCAGGGTGAGTGAAGGTCAGCTACGCTACACTGCCGGGCAGCACCTGCAAATACTGGATCAGTCGGCAGCAGGCATTGTTGTTCCGAACATGCTGCATAGCGTGGCGCCGCTGGCGCGAGTCAGGTTTTGCGTCGAATTCTATCGTAAGGAAAACGTCTAGTGCAGAATCAGGTGAATGATGGGACAGTTGTGTATCCGTGACAGCAGATGATAAAAAATCTGGCGTTGTGATCTTCGATGGTGTCTGCAATTTGTGTAACGGTGCTGTTAATTTCATTATCCAACGGGATCCGGAAGCCAGGTTCCTGTTTACCCCAAACCAGAGTGAGCTTGCCCGCCAGCTGGCCCGTCGCCACAACATTCAGGAGTCGCTTGATGAAACGATTGTGTTGATTCAGGCGAACAAGTGCTATTACCGGACGGATGCGGCTCTGGAGATTGCATCGCAGTTGACGGGTGGCTGGCGCTTACTGCGGATTCTGCGCGTCATTCCGACGGGTCTGAGGGACTGGGTATATGGCATTGTCGCCGGTCATCGATACGATTGGTTCGGGAGGCGCGATGTGTGCATGACGCCGACTGACGACGTTTCCAGTCGATTCGTCAATTAGCAGAAATATCGCCCTGAAATTACTGGCGATGGTTACTGGAGATGAATGCTGGTTAGATTGTAAGCTAGGGGTTATCTGTCAGGCGCTATTTTGGTGTTCCTGACGACAGGGTGTGCAGCGCTACAATATTTCTTATAGGACCCAACATGTATAAAACCTGTTTCCTGATGAGTGACGGTGACGATCCTTTTCGATTTTACAGCCGTGATGCTGAAGATGCCATTCGATCTCTGTTTCCGGATATCAAAGGCTATGTCCAAACCCGGGCGTTGCCGGGCCAGGAATCACCTGCCTTCTCCGGCGTGGCTGAGTTGTGGTTTGATGATTCTTCTTTGGCGATAGCGGCTTGCGTTACTGGTATAGGGGACTTGCTTGCCGAAGGGGCTGAGGTTCAATCCTGCCTTGCCGGTATGGAACGCGTCGTAATGAGGACCGCGGAGTACTTCACTGCAGACAGGATAAAAGGCGTCTACCCCTTTCGCAGGCGACCCGACCTGACACTGGAAGCATTTCAACATCACTGGTGGCATAAACATGGTCCGATTGCGGCGCTAACGGAAGAGGCGCTGAGTTACGTGCAGATTCACACGTTGGCTGATTCATACGAAACGGTGAACCCTGTTTACGATGGTATTACAGAAATATCGTGGCTCGACCTGGAGGCCGCAGGACGTGGAATTGGGTCGAGGCAAATGCGAGAAGACCAGGCCACCGACGCACCAAATTTTGTCGACATGGAGAGCATTGCACTTTTCATGGCGAAAGAAGAAGTTGTCATTGAGCCTTAGTAGAAAAACCAACAACAATAATAAGAAGAAGGGGAGCTAAATGTCCGAATTCTGGATAGTCGCACTGGGTTTGGGGATGGCCTTTCATGGGCTGTTAATTCTGTGGGTTGGTGGATTGCCTCGCGCGTTTTCCCCCGGGGAGTCGCCGACGGCTGAAAAAGGATCACCGGAAGCCTTTGGGCTCTTCTGGCTGGACCAGTACAGTTACATTGGGCTGGTCCTTGCCCTGGCAGGGCTGGGACTTGTTGTATGGGGGAGTCTGTAATGGGTATTAACGAGATGTCAGGAATGATTCCAGTGACTGCACTCTATATCGGCTTACACGCCTTACTGGCGGTGGTGCTGGCGAACTTTGTGCTGTATGCCCGGTTGCGGACGGGCAAGGTCCCCGCGTGGCAACCGGATGCGGCGCTGAGGGTTCAGGCGAACTTCATTGAGAATGTACCGATTGCCTTGTTGCTGCTGTTGGTGCTTGAGATCCAGGGTACCTCGCAACTACTGTTACATGGGTTTGGCCTGTCACTTTTTGTCGTTCGACTTTTGCATGCTTTCGGACTGGGGACCTATCCGGCCGCAAACTATCCCAGGTTGATCGGTGCTCAGGGAACTTTTGTCCTGATTTCTGTCATGGCGATTGGCTGTCTGGGATCAGCCCTTTAGCGCTAATTGATATAACCATCACCGGATGCGCGGACTGTGATGTCGGTGATGGCGACGCCCCAGGGCTGGTTGATGGTATGCACAATCTGGTCAGCCAGTGAGGAAGGGTCGAGCGCCCAGTATTCAATGTCGTTGATATCGAGATGCGATGCAGGAAGCTGTCCCGCCGCCGCTGCTTCGAATTTGGACATGTAAGCGGCTGTGTTCGCACCCAGCAGGCCGCTCACGGCTTCCGGATTGACAATACCTGAGCCCAGGCCTGTTGCCGGCACACCGGTTGGCCGAACCGTGGTGACTTTTATCTTGCCCTGCGATTCCATTCGCAGTGATTCCGAAAGAAACACGACCGCCGCTTTAGTAGCGCCGTACACGCCACCGCCAGCGGTTGGATAGTTTCCGTAGATTGACGCAATGTTTACAACATGACCTCGACCTTGCCTGATCATCTGGTCATGGACGGCCGCAATACCGTTGAGTACACCCTTGAAATTAATGTCGATACACCTTTCCCAGGCGTCCGCGGCAGCTTTGTGATCAGAATAAAAAGCCAGGGGCATGATACCCGCGTTGTTAAGCATCACATCGATCTGGCCGAAATGATCAACGGCAGCGCTCGCGAGGTCGTGCATATCCTCACGACTGGTGACATCAGTTTTGACGGCGATGGCCTGGCCGCCCGTGCTGACGATCCCGTCGACCATCGTCGCCAGAGCATCTGCATTAATATCTGCCGCGACGATTTTTGCACCAAGTGCGGCGGTTTTTTCGCAGACCAGCTGGCCAAAGCCGCCGGCTGCGCCGGTGACAACAAGGACTTTGTCTTGTAGGTAATTTGTCATGTTGAACTCATGCCTCCTGCGTTCAAAAGTAGTATCTGATGCTGACAAAGAGTGTATCAGGGTTGGGTCCGTACTCTGATTTGAAGTCAGGCTGGCCGGCGTTGTTAAGAGAAAAGTCGTCCCCGGAAAAGTGGTAATAACCGAAATCCATATAGAAATCCTCGGCGATGTTGTACTGCGCTGATAAAGACAAAAAAGAAGAATCATCATCCAGGTTGACAATGGCCTGTGCTGCCAGGAACCAGAGCGGTGAAAGCTGCAGGGTGAAGCCTGGTATAAGGTAGTTTTCACCCAACAGGAATACTCCGCCGCGCTGGTACGGTATCGAGTCAAGATTGGCGAGGTAATCGCGATGATCGTCGCTGCCAGCGCCGTTATAGTGGTACTCGATCTGCGCAAAAGTGTTCTCGCTGAATGAATAGTCTATTCCCGTCGACAATCTCAGGTAGTCTTTGTCGCCGTTAACGTAGGCTGTTTCCAGCCAGAACCCCAGATCCCAGATGGCGGTCTGTAACCCCATACCGGCGAGTTGCTGTTCGGCGAATTCGATCAGCGCAAGCTGATAGTCGGTGCCGTTTCGATTAGTGCGGACCTGCAGGAAGGCTGCTGAGTTTTCGCTCCTGGCGTCCTTGCCCAGCACAACCCCAATATCAATTTCGCCGAGTTCTCCCCACGGTCGTTGAAAGCGAACTGCGTCTACGCCGGTGCGGTATTCCGTATTAAAGGTGCGGACATCAAACGGCAGGAAAATATCTGTCGGACTAATAATCCTCGCCGAGCCGAACGAAATAGCTTGCCTGCCGATGGTAAGGTCGCCTGCGTCCATCTGAACCTGGAAATTCAGGCGATCCAGGTTCTGGAAGAGCTGGTGCTTGTTATCGTCATCGAGCAGGTTGGTCTCAAGATCGCTTAACCGGTAGTTACTATCCAAAACATTAAAGGTCGGAATGCCCGCGGGTAAAGAATCTGATACCAAAACAGGGCTTAGTTCGTAATGTAGCTGCCAGGTAATGTCGCCTGAAAACCCGTCGAGCATGAATCGTGCACTGTTCTGAGACTGGTAAATCCTGTCAGTCTGGAATACGGGGTTGTCGAGAGCTTCCTGGGCGACCGCAAAAGATTTCAGGTATCCGGAGAAATTGATCTCGGCCAGCGCAGGCACAGATGTGGCCATCATCAGTAGTGCGATAGCTGCTCTGAGCATGTTACTTGCGCTCGTCCAGTTCAACTTTGCCGTCCCGTAAATGAATCAGTCGGGTCGCGCGCTCCATGATTTTTTCGTCGTGGGTTGAGAACACAAAAGTCATGTTTCGCTGCTGGTTCAGATCACGCATTACGTCGAGCAGACTGATGCCGGTTTTGGAGTCGAGGTTTGCGGTTGGTTCGTCTGCAAGAATGATGTCCGGGTTGGAGGCCATTGCCCTTGCTACAGCAACACGTTGCTGCTGACCGCCTGACAGGTGCGCGGGTCTTCTGTCGCCCAGCCCCTCCAGTTCAACCATTGCCAGCATTTCTCTCACTCGCTTCTTCCTCTCTGCAGCGCCTACGCCCTGCAGTAACATAATGTATTCGATGTTCTCTTCGGCTGACAGGACGGGGATGAGGTTGTAAGCCTGAAAGATGAAACCGATGTGATCACGTCGAAAGTCAGAGAGCTGGTTGCCGTTCATGTTGGCAATATTGCTCCCGGACAACATGACGGAACCACTGTTCGGCTCGTCCAGGCCGCCAATCAGGTGAAGCAGTGTGGTCTTCCCGGAACCCGACGGACCGATGATGGCGGTGAACTCACCTTCCTCAATATCAATAGACACATGATCAAGCGCGATCACCTCGGTTTCCTCGCTACCGAATGTGCGACACAGGTCCCTGGTTTCAATTACGTTAGTCATGAATAGATCCTAAAGTGCTCTTTGTAGTGCCTCAGTAGGCACGATCCTTGACGCGAAGGCCGCAGGATAGATAGCGGCTGCGACCGTTAGCAGGGTTACGTAAACCGGAAAGTTAATGAACTGGTATAGCGCCAGACGGGTATACATGTTGCCGTCGATAACGATTCCAGACACTTCCATTTTCCCCATGGGAATGCCGTTGACGGAAAAATAGTCCCCGAGCAGATACCCGATTGTCAGGCCAAATACGCAACTGAAGAGTGCGAGCAGCAATGCTTCGAACAAGACAAGCTGCATAATCTGCCAGGGGGTTGTGCCAATGGCTTTTGCAACGCCGAACTCATAAATTCTTTCATAGATCGACATGAACATGGAGTTGATGACACCCAGGGATGTCAGCAGGAACAGGATGGTACCGACGATGGCTGTCGTGTAGCTGGACATTTCTATCAGCGCACCGATGGAAGGCTGTAGGTCCAGCCATCCAAGCGCTTCGTTTTTGTCATTGGTGAGTTGTTTGAACAGAGGTAGTTCAGGATTCTTTGGATCTTCGGGGTCGACAAAACGCATGGCTATCTGGTGCAGGTTGCCCTGCATACCAAGAACGTCCTGGGCTTGGTCCAGGTTGACGAAGATCAGGTTTTTGTCCATTTCTTCGGGGCCAAATTCAAACACACCGCTCAGGCGAAACAGTTCCTGGGTGATCTCGTTGGTGTCGACGGTGGCTGCTGTAATAATGAGCCGGTCACCGAGATCAACTTCGAGCAAATCAGCCATCGGTTCGCCGATAAGTATTTCCCTGGGCTCACCTGACAGGTACTTTCCTCTGACTATCGCGTCCGAGATCCTGCTGACGTCAAGTTCCTGTTTCGCATCCACGCCGTAGACCAGGCCGCCAGTGGTGTTGTAACTGGAGGCGATCATGCCGCCGACAATCACCCTGGGCGCAAAACCTGCAACAGCATCACTGGTTTCTATCTGGCTGATGACCTCTGTTGGATCATCGATGGTGTATTCCACCTCGAAGTTATTCCGGAAACCCTTTCGCACCACCTGAGCTTCACCTTCCAGGGTATGCGTAATCCCGCCTACCATGACGTCTTTCATGCCGAGCATCAGTCCGTCGACGAGAATCAAAACAATCAGCGCGGAGCTGATGAGAAGGGAAGTAAGAACCGTCCTCCGTGTGTTACGAAACAAATTACGGAAAGCCAGTCTGAATGCGAGCATCAATGACTCCCCATGGCGTCTTTGGGGAGAATGCGGGCCGCGCGGAAGCCCGGAGGAATGCTGATCAATACCGCGGTGGCAAGAATGAAGGCCATCGGTATATAGAACACCTTCGCAGAAAGTTCGCCTTTCAGGTTCTGGAATTCCATGCCGCTCATATCAACCGGCTCGGGTAGTAGCATCCCCACTTCTGAGGACCAGTAGATGATCGGCAGTACAAGAACAAAGCCCACCATGACACTGATGAAAGCCAGCATGAATGTTTCAAGTGTAATAAGACGAACCAGCTGCATGGGACGACTGCCGATGGCGCGCAGGACGCCAAACTCTCTTGTTCTCTCAAGTACCGACATCAGGACCGTGTTAAGCACACCAATAAAGACGATGAAGACAATCAGGCCCATCGTGAAATAGTTGCCCTGCTTGTCAGACTGCATGGTGCGATAAAAGGTGGACTCAACTTTCTGCCAGGGTGAAACAGTTACGTCGGGTAACAGCTCGGTCAGCCTGCCAGCGATCGCCTCATTTTCATCTTTGTCATTCACCAGGAGCGCGTACTCATGCACATCATTGCCGAGTGAGAGGAACGTCTGTGCTGCGCTTAATGGCAGGTACACTGCCATTCGATCAAATGAGGTCTTGTTCCCAATGATGGCAGAGACCACAAAAATGTCGTTGGCAATCGAGCCATCTGCACCTGATGAGATCAGGACAATCTCGTCACCCACGTCCAGTTTAAGAGTGAGGGCAAGGCCACGGCCAATCATTGCTTCATAGTAGCCATCAGGATTTGGTGACGCTGAAAAATAGGTCCCCATGGCGACTTTCTGCCGCAGGCGTGACACCGTAGGTTCGAGGTCTGGATCTACCCCGATCATTTGTGAGGGCGCTGTCTTGTCACCGGCATAGGCAAGGGCAGGGGAGAAAACTCTTGGTGTAAAACTTTTGACCTCGGGACTATCGGTTAGCGCGGCCTCGACCTGGTCCCGATTCTGGATAGTTTTGTAGATTTTCGGACGATCCAGGTAGTCGTCTTTGTGAATCTGAATATGACCGGTGTTATCCAGGGTGAAGATGTCGATGATGTTGCCGTAGCTGCCTTCAAGTAAGGAATAGCTAAAAACAAAGAGCATGTAGCCGCCGGTCATGCTGAGGCCCGTCAGCAGTGAGCGCCGTTTTTGGCGCATGATATTCCGGAGTGCAATTTTAAACGTCAGCATGCCTAGAATCGTGACTTGAGGTTACGAAGTGAGAAGGTGTCCTCAGTGATATCCGGCACGTCGAACTTAATGTCATCGTAGATGATGCGGGTCAGGTGCCCTTCTTTGTTAAGCGGTCTCATTTCCAGAATAGAAGGCATCAGCTTGCCGTCGAATTCCCTGGGTTCATGAAAGGTCAGTTCGCGGATTTTTTCTCCGTCTTCATCGAAGAACGCTTGCGAGAGCGGCAATAATGGATCTTTCGACATGATGTACTCGATCTTGTCCCATACCGTAACGGTTTGTTCTTTTGGCGTCAGGATCACCTTGTACTGGTCGTTCGTCTCGATGAGATCGAGTGAGTAGGTGTCAATGAGCTGAGTCTCTTTCACCAGATCATCATTGGTGAAGTCGCTACCCATCCAGGAACCCATCATCATGGAGGGCGGTACCTTGATGACTTTGTTGATCTTGGGAAAGTAGTTCCACATTTCTTCATCGCGTTTTAGCGTCGCAATGCCGCGATCTTTCTTTGGGCCGAGGATTCGGAAGAATCCGTAATCTTTACCAAAGGACTGACCAGACATTGTCATTGTTCGATCATAGTTTGGCGTCTGTACCTGCATCGTCATGGTGGCGTCGCTGGATCCACCCCGGTAAAGCTGTTCCATTTCATCAATGATTTCGCGGGCACGTTCTTCAGAGGCACGTTCTTCCGTGGCAAGTGCGGGCAGCGCAAGACATAGCAGTAACAACATTCGAAACATATCGTAAATCCTTCTGGCCGTTTACCAGGGTGAACTGCTCTTGAGAGATGTATCCAGCGGTGCGCGTTGTATTGCCACGATATTGATATCGCTGGCGGTTGTATTGTCAGTCATCTACACACAGATAAACAGAAATACGGTTGCCATTGGGTCATCAGCGCTGAAAACAGTCTTGTCGCCTGCCCTGTATTCACCGCTATGCAGCCATTATACTCGGGGCTGATTTTGCGGCAGGAAAAATTTAATGAGCGAGAAGTATATGCCGGTACTGGTCGGTGTAGGCCAGGTGACCGAACGTGAGTTTGATGTTGATAGTTCGTCCGCGTTGGACCTGATTGAGCAGGCGACTTACAAGGCGGTAGAGGACGCCGGTATTTCGAAGACAAGTCTTGCGGACCTTGATTCACTGGTTATTGTAAAAAGTTTTCGGGAATCGACCCGTAACTCACCGGAGGCGCTGGCCAATCGAATTGGCGCAACCCGTGCAACCCAGTGGCTTATGCCCACTGGCGGCAACGGTCCGCAGTATCTGGTGAACCGCTTCAGTGAGGCGATTACGAATGGCGAATCCCGGTTTGTGCTGTTTGCGGGAGCAGAAGCCATGGCAACCGCGCGTAAAATTGTGAAAGCGACCGGTGCGCAACCACCCTGGCAGGAACCGGCGTCCGGTGACCCCAGTTTCCTGGTGGAAGATGTAGAGCTCAGCACACCGCACGAGCAACAGCACGGGCTCTGGCTTGCACCAGGTTTCTATGCGATGAGCGAAAATGCACGGCGACACCAGTTGGGACATACCATAGAGGAACACCAGCGGGGGCTGGGTGAGCTGTTTACCCGGTTTACGGAGGTCGCAGCGAACAACCCGCACGCCTGGTATCCCGTAAAGCGTAGTGCCGAAGAGATTGCCACGGCAACCGAACAGAATCGTTATGTGGCGTGGCCGTATACCAAGTATATGAATGCCATGAACCAGATTAACCAGTCTGCCGCGCTGCTTCTCACCTCGGTTGACCAGGCGAGAAAACTCGGCATCAGCGAAGACAAGTTCATTTACTTGCATGGATGCTCTGATACAAAGGAGAAAAGTATTCTCGGGCGGCAGAATTATTACTCGAGCGAAGCCATGCGAGTGATGGCGGAGCAGGTGTTTGCCAGTAACAGCACAGGTGGTGGCCTTGGTATTGATGACATGAAATACATCGATTTCTATTCCTGCTTCCCCAGCGCGGTGGCGATGGCAAGAGACACGTTTGGTATGTCAGTTGATGATCCGCGGCAACTGACAATCACCGGTGGGTTGCCGTTTCATGGCGGTGCCGGAAACAACTATGTGATGAATTCTATTGCCGCAATGGTAGAAAAGGTTCGAGGGGACAGGGGTAGCTATGGGCTTGTGACGGCAAACGGCGGTTACTTTAGCAAGCACGCCGCGGGTATTTACTCAACGAATCCCGTTGAAGGCGATTGGAGCCGTACCGATCCAGCTACCTACCAGAAAGTACTGGATGATGCGCCTGACACCCCTTTTACCGAGTCGCCGAACGGTGAGGGAACGGTTGAGACCTATACGGTGCTCTATGGCCGGGATAACCAGCCCCAGCAAGGGGTTGTTATTGGCAGGCTGGGCGAGCTGGGCGATCCGAAGGCCGAGAGGTTTGTGGCTATGGTCGACGCTGACAGCGATGTACTGGAAGGGATGACCCGGGAAGATATGATCGGGACTAGCGGTATCGCCAGCAGCGGCGATGAGCACAACACGTTTAACCTGTTATGAAAGCCTGGCAGATCAATGAGTTGGGTGACCCCTGGACTCATCTTTCCATGGGGGAAGTCACCCTGCCTGCTCCGCCCAAAGGCGTGTGCCGAATCGAGGTCGAAGCCGTTGACCTGAATTTTGCCGATATCCTGCAGTGTCAGGGTAATTACCAGGTCAAACTGGATACGCCCTTTACGCCAGGCATGAATGCTGTCGGGAAAGTCGTAGAAGTGGGCGAGAATTCCGGCCATGCGGTAGGCGATCGAATCATCGGGCCCGGTTATAAAGGTTTTGGTGGCTACGCGGAGGAATGTTTCATTCCTGGCAGAGGCGCGACAAAGCTGGACGACAGTGTCGACCCGGTAAAAGCCGCTGCCATGCATGTGACTTATGGCACGGCCTGGTTTGGATTACACCTTCGCGGAAACCTCAAGCGAGGTGAAACGGTGCTGGTGCTCGCTGCAGCGGGTGGCGTGGGTGCGGCAGCCGTTGAGCTCGCCAAGGTACACGGTTGCTGGGTTGTCGCGGCAGCGGGCGGCGAGGAGAAAACAAACGCCTGCCTGCAGATGGGCGCAGATGAGGTGGTGGACTACAACAGTGAGGATCTGTACGAAAGGGTGATGTCGCTGACCGATGGTCGAGGCGTGGATGTTGTCTACGACCCGGTTGGTGCTCACTATTTTGATGTGGCCAGAAGGCTGGTCGCCTGGGAAGGAAGATACCTGATCATTGGTTTTGCGGCGGGCACTATTCCAAGCGCACCGATGAATCATGCACTGGTGAAAAACTACTCACTCGTCGGGGTTCACATGGGCGGTTATCGGGGAAGGGGCAATAAGCCATTCGATGATTGTTATCGCGAACTTTATGGCATGTTGATGGAAGACAGGATTAATCCGCTGGTTGATGCGGTTGTCGGGTTTGATCAGTTACCCGAGATGCTGCAGCGGTTAGCCAACCGGCAATCGAAGGGCCGGATTGTATTTGACCCAAGACGTTAATGAACCTGCCCGTCGCGATCTCAGCGTTAGATGTATTCTGAACGACTCACTTATAGAAGAGCTGTCAGGGATGACCTGAGAGACCTGCACGCACTGGACAACGACCCGGACGTCATGGAATGGATCAACGGCGGACAATCGGTGTCGCTGGAACACTTCACGGGACAGGTGCTGCCTGTTTACCTGTCATCCCTGGATGGATCTCTCTTTGGATTCTGGGTCATTGAGGTGTCTGGCGAATTTGCAGGTTGGGTCTCGCTTCGTCCCGGAGATAACCCCCTGACGGCCTCCATTGGTTATCGGTTTAGAAAGTCAGCATGGGGCAGGGGATATGCAACGGAAGCCGCCAGGTGGATGCTTGAGCTTGCCTTCAATGAGGCAAACCTTGAAACGGTGACGGCGACTACCTATGAGCGCAATGTTGGGTCCCGGCGAGTGCTTGCCAAGATCGGAATGAGGCTGGCACGGCGATTTCGAATGACAGAGGAAGACCTTTTACAGCAAGACACCAGCCTGAATACCGGCGAAGTGTGGGACCTGGATGATCTTGAATTTGAGATTACGGCTAACGAATTCAACTAGAGTCGAGTGGGCGAAAACAATAGCCACTTCTTGGCGCCGAAGTTGAACAAAAATACAAAAAAAGCTGAAACCACTTTCGACCAGGTATAAGGGAGCTCGATGGATTCAGTGGCCAGCCAGATCACCAGTTCGCTGATACCGAGCCCAACCAGTACGATAATGGTGAAGTAGACGAATTCCCTTGCCTGCCTGTCATCGAACCTGCGGTGATCAAACACCCACTTGATGTTGATCGTGTATGACACAACAAGCCCGACCGCGTAGCCGGCGATGTTGGAGTAAAGGTAGTAAACCCCCAGCACTTCTGTGCAAAACACCAGCGTGCTGAAATCGCACAGAAAGGCGATGCTGCCAGAGACAAGATATCGGAAAAACTCCGTTCGCAGGAACTGTCTGACTAGGTCTGGTTGCCTGGCAGGCATCAGTGCTGAATCGGGCCCGGTTCGTCATCGGGATAGCGGCTGATTCTTCTTGTCATCGTCAGGCGCCCAGCAGTGGCTGATGTTTGAGTTTGTGGTACATCAGGGTCAACCCGATGCAATGTCGCAGTGCTGCCTCTGAGTAATCATCCTTGATACCAATGTGTATGGCTCGCTTGCCGTCATACTGGAACACGTCGGGATAGATTTCCCTGAATGTTTCAAGCAGTGTCGTCTGGCAATTGAAGTACAGGGAACAGCTCTCCGGGTTGGAAGGTTTCCATGCCAGACGAAGGGTGCTGCCGCCCTTCACGAGATAACTGGGTTCACCCCATTTTAGTGTTTCTTCAGGTGTTGGTAGTTTATTTTCGCTGATGACTTCAAACACCGTCTTTCTGAAAGCCATGATTCTTTTTCGGGCCGCGCTCGGGTAATCATCGAGAGCCGCCTTTACACTAGTGGGTACAGGTGGAGTCGTCATCACTAAATTGTACCGGGAGCCATACGTGAATACACCGATAAAAACGTTAGAATGACTGACCGTTTAAAAAGTTGGTCTGGCGATGGCGATTACTGGAGAGTGTTTTTGCGGTGAAGTGACCTTTGAGATTTCTGGTGATCTATTTGATGCCAGGTCCTGTCACTGTTCCCGATGCAGGAAAGCGTTTAGCGGTGCCGGGTCAGCCTATGCGCTGGTACAGCCGGGAACATTCAGCTGGACCAACGGTGAAGCGCTGTTAACTTCCTATGTGAATCAGGACACCGCGGGCCTGCAGTTCTGTAAAGTCTGTGGTTCTACCTTGTGTGGTGTTGTTGGTGGCGAGGTTCACGGGGTTTCACTAGGCTGTCTGAATGGTGACCCGGAAGTGACTCTCGCCCGGCATATCTTTATTGGCTCAAAGGCGAGCTGGGATATGATTGGCGGTGATGCACCACAATTTGAAGAGTACCCGACCGATCCCTGACTAATTGAAGGACTGATAATGACTGGCTCACCCAAACAGCTCTCACCGGAAACAACGCCGGAAATCTGGAACGCCTTGCTCGCACTGGATACGCCAACTGTCTGTAACGCGCTTGAGGTGGTGAACCCGGGACGGCGCGCCCAGGGTTTCAATGTCCGGCCGTTTGTCTGTGTCAGGCCATCGCTTCCCCCAATGCTTGGTTTTGCCCGCACGGTGCGGATCAGGGCAGCCCACAAACCGGCGAAGAGAATGGACGCTGATGGTTACTACAGTTACATCGCTGAGGGTGGCCCCGCTCCCAGTATTGCGATTATTGAAGATATCGATGACACGCCCGGGTATGGCGCATTCTGGGGTGAGGTGAACACGAATATTCATTACGGGCTGGGATGCCTTGGTGTTGTGACAAACGGCAGCGTGCGGGATATTCCTGATAGTCAGGCGAAATTCCAGATGCTCGCGGGGATGGTGAATCCGTCACATGCTTTTGTGAATGTTGCTGACTGGGGTGGCGACATTAATGTCCATGGGATGGAAGTCAGCGATGCAGACCTGGTTCATGCTGACATGCATGGTGCGGTCGTTATTCGAGTAGGTGATGCAGAGGCTATCGTTGAAGAAGCCGCAAAGATTATGGCCCGCGAAAGCATCGTGATTGAAGCTTCGCAGAAGCCGGGTTTTAACATGGAGAAGTTACGGGAAGCGTGGAAAGGGCAGACTGAAATCCACTAGTGGTGAAAGGTTCCAGCGCTATTTGAAGTCTGCCAACGCATCGTCCAGAACAGAAAGACCGCAAAGCGTGTGCACCACACCCACTTTATCCGTCAGGTTAAAGATCGCCTCAAAGCCATCCGAATTGCAGCGGTTCTCGTGAAAGTCGACGGTGACTGCAGTTTCAAGAATAGCCGCCAGCTCTGAGGTGTTGGCAAACGGTACCAGTCGGTCGAATTGCGAATGGTACAGGTGAACAAGCGCTTTTGACCCGGCAAGGTTATCTTCCGCGGACGCTATTTGCGTAAAGCTACTGAGTTGTAACATTGCCTTAAAGTCATCCAGCGCGGGATCGTTGGCAAGGAAAGCCGTGACAAATTCCGGATTGATTTCTTCACCGGCTACCGCGTCGTCAACTGAAAGGCCGGTATCTGTGTAGCTCAGGAAGCCTGGAAAAATCCGATCGGTTGCAAAGGGTACCGTGGTGTCTTCATCGACATATCGACAATAGTCGCCGTCGTCGCAGCTTCCATCGAGGTGCTGCATGACCCCTCTGACCGTCTGGTAAAGGTTATGTGGCGCACCACCGGAATAGACTTCCCGAACCGCGAGGTTCCCTGACCCCTGGGTTTCCAGTACGAGACTGAGCCCAACGGCACTATGTCCGCCCTGGGAATAGCCGATGATGGAGAGGTCAGATCCGTTGTAGACATCATCATAGGTTGTATCTGCCAGCACCTGGTTTACCAGGTCGAGGGTACTGAGCGCGGTTCTGTTTGCCATCAGGTAGGTTTCCGGATCCCCTCCGGTACCACCTCGGCCATAGTTGTCCGGCGCAATAACGAGGTATCCACGAGACGCGAAAAGGTTTGCGAGAATGTACCAGGCATCCCTGGTATCCAGGTTACCTGGGGTGGAGCCTGTGGCGTGCGTCAGGATGATGACGCGATCCCTGGAGACAAAGCCGTTTGCTGATGCAATGACAGGAAATGTAATGGCGGCAGTTAGGTCGTTGGACGGTGATCCATCCGGGTGTCGTGACAGGTAACTGACCTGTTGCGAGGTGACATCATAAAGCGAATCCGGGTTGAGCAGGTTGTTCCAGTTTTCTTCTGCGACGAACAGTACAAGACCGCGGGCCAGGAATTCGATCCCGGACGGCAGGTCAAGGTCGTCGAACAGGGCGCCATTGACGTAGCCAAGGAACATCGTGTTGACAGTGTCTCTTGGCAGGTCGAATTCGTTGATCACTGTGAGGCCGGAAGCGTTGGTTACGCCCGTTGAGATTTGCAGCTCTGCGACAAATTCAGCATCGTTGCTGCGTGTGCCATTGGCGGTGATCGTATAGGACGTATTCTCATCCAGATTGCACTCAATCCTGTGATCCAGGATCTGGTTGAAATCGGAAGTTGATAGATCAAACAAGTTGCGCCGTATCGTGGTTCCCGTGAAACCGCTGCAATCACCGCTTAGTTCGATACTAAGGTCCGTATGGCCGGGCTGTGCAAAACTTGATGTGATTTGTTGAGGTGCTACGTTGGTTACATTGGGTCCAGGCACAGAATCCAGCAGGGCGAGCCTGGTTGGAGCCACGTCCGGATTGGTCGGTGGTGGCTCAGGCGCTGAGCCCGTTGAACCACCGCCACCACCTCCACAGGCCGTCACGCAGAAGATCAGGCACGATGCGCAGATTAAAAAGCGTACCTCGCCCGATTGCCTCATTAACCAAACTCGGAGGCGAAAACCTCTTCGTTGAAACCCACCAGATAAGTCTTACCGACCTTTATGGTTGGCGCACGCATGTTGCCCGTTGGGCCGAGCATTGCCTCGACAGCATCGCTTCCGACCCTGGATGACACATCGAACTCCTGGACTTTCTTGCCCTTCATGGCAACCAGTTTGGTCGCGTCTTTTAGAAGTGCCTTCGCGTCAGTTGCCTGCAGTTTCTTACTGGCCATGACGGTCTCAAGGATGTCTATTTCTCTGGCTTCCAAGAACTTGGATGCTTTGGTGCAGGTAGTTCATCCCTTTCTAAAGTAGTACCAGGCTGCTTTCTTTGCCATTTTGTTTTTGTCCCAGATTAAGTTGTTTACAAAGAGTAGAGGGCGGAGCCCGTGCGTTCAACTATCAGTTTCAATTTTTGGTAACGCTTTGACAGGCAATGACAGATTTGACGGGTCGAAACCCCAGGGGTCAGGAACGCTCTGGTGATCCTGTCTCTGTAGCGTTTGAACTTCCTGCTGTTTCTGCGGTCTGTTTTAGCGTACATGGACAAGCGCTCTGCTTTGTATCGAGAATGCATGCGGTGCTTTATGATGTGCGCTTTGTGTTCAGGACTCACCCTATGAAGTTTCAGATTTCCCGGTTTTTCTGGCTCCCGATTGCCTTTTTGCTTGTTTCATGCAATTCCACCCAGATGGCTGAAGAGGGCGCGAGCAAGCAGTCGATTACGTCGGTTCGGCAAATCGAAAAGAGTCCCAATGACACCCGTGATTATCGTTACCTGGAACTGGCGAACGGTCTGAAAGTGGTCCTGATATCGGACCTGAAAGCCGACAAGGCGGCGGCTTCACTGACAGCTTTTCGTGGCAGTTTTCATGATCCATCGGATCGTTTGGGCCTGGCGCATTTTCTGGAGCATATGCTGTTTATTGGGACAGAAAAGTATCCGGAACCAGACGGTTACTTTAGCTTTGTCCAGGCACATGGAGGAAGTTCAAACGCCTACACGGCAACGGATCACACTAACTACTTTTTTGATATCCAGCCGGAATCGTTCCATGAAGGGCTGGACCGGTTCGCCCAGTTCTTTATCTCACCGCTGTTGCAAAAGGAGTACTCAGACCGGGAAAAGAATGCAGTGAACTCTGAATACCAGTTACAGATGAAAGATGACGGCTGGCGTTCATTTGTTGTCCAGAAGGTGGCATCGAACCCGGACCATCCAATTTCCAAATTCAACATCGGCAGTCTGGAGACGCTAAAAGGCGACGTGAACGCAGCACTGGTGACATTTTTTGAGGAAAACTATTCCGCTAACCAGATGGCGCTGGTTGTGCTGAGTAACGAGACGCTGGATGAAATGCAGCCATGGATCACTGAAACGTTTCTGCCTATCAAGAATCGTGACCTTGCTGTCTCAAAGATCAACAAACCCGTTTTCAAAGCAGGACAGTTGCCGGCGAAACTCATCTTCGACAATGTTAAAGACTCGTACCGCATTGGATATGCTTTCCCAATGCCGTCTATTGATGAGCATTATCGTAAAAAACCGGTTCAGTACATCTCAAACCTGCTTGGCCATGAGGGTGAGGGAAGTCTGCACGCACTGCTTAATGAAAAGGGCTGGATAAAAGGGTTGTCGGCTGGCGAGTCGCAGATGGACGACGATAATAGCGTCATGTCGGTCAATATCAGCCTGACTGAAGCCGGTGCTGCTCACGTGGATGAAATCAGTGCCTACCTGTTTGCCTATCTTGATCTGCTTAAAGACGGGCAGATTGAGCAGTGGATCTATCAGGAGCAGGCCACAGTCGCGCAACTCGCTTTTCGTTTCAGTGAGAAAACGAGTGCCATTAATGTTGTCAGGTCGATTGCCCCGGAATTGCAACACTTCCCGGCCGAAGATCTCCTTGTAGGGCCCTACCTGATGGAGGAGTTTGATGCGCCGCTGATCAGGTCCTTCCTGTCCCTGCTGACAAAGGACAACGTTTTGGTGACGCAGTCATCCCCCGGATACGAAGGCCAATCAACGGAGCCGTGGTTCGGTGTGTCGTATGACCTTGAACTCGGTGACATTTCACTGGCGACGGTTGATTCGAGTGCGCTGGCACTGCCGGACGCTAACCCGTTTCTGCCTGAAACGCTTGACCTGACCCAGGGGGATAAACTCGGCCCGCTGCCGGTGATATCAGGCAACGACCTTGAGCTCTATATGGATACGGACCTGGAGTTCAATGTTCCCCGGGCACTCATTTACGTCAGTCTTCGCAGCGATGGTGGCTTCATTGCGCTCGAGGATTCGGCGCAGTCCACCTTATACAGCATGCTGGTTCAGGACGATCTGAACGCACTCGCATACCCTGCGCTACTGGCAGGCGTCAGCTACCAGATTGCTGCACCGCCAAAGGGCTTCAGAATCTCTGTCGGAGGCTACAATGACAAACAGCTAGTGCTGCTTGAAGAGGTGTTAACCCGGATGATGAGTCTGGACATCAAGGAAGATCGCTTTGATGTCCTGAAAGGTGAGTTAATCAAGGATCTGGCTAACACCCTGCAGAACAAGCCGTTCCTTCAAAGCTACCAGCGATTGCAGGATGAGCTTCTTGATTCAAACTGGACGGCGGAGCAGGTCATGGGCGCGCTGGAAAATATCACACCGGAAAGTCTGGGTGCTTGGAGAGACAGGGTTCTTCAGGAAGTCTCTATTCAGGGTATGGTCCACGGCAACGTCACCAAAGCCTGGGTTGAAGAGCTGGCAGATTTGCTAAACAAGCATGTTCGGATCAGTGATGTCGTGCCGGTGTCGCCCCTGGTGGTTGAGCTGGAAGGTGCCAGTTCGATGTTGCTGGAGATAGACCACAATGACGCCTCCATGGTGCTTTACGTCCAGGATGAGCAGTCGAGTTTTGAAAACAGGGCCAGGAGCGCGCTGCTCACACATCTTGTGGCACCTGGTTTCTTTTCTGCACTGCGAACTGAACAGCAACTTGGGTATGTTGTGTCCGCGGTTAACACACAGCTCAGGGACCGTGGTGGAATCAGTTTTGTCATCCAGTCACCCGTTGCCGGACCCGACATCCTCAGAGACAGGACGCTGGCTTTTATGGCCGCACAGGAACTGATGCTTTCTGAAATGTCGGAAGAAGAGTTCGGTGCGAACAAAGGCGGTTTGATCACGAAGTTAACCCAGAGAGACAAAAACCTTGCACAAAGGTCAGCTCGCTATTGGGCAGACCTGGATCAGGGGGTCACAACGTTTGATTCCAACATGCAGTTGGCCAAAGCCGTCTCTGATCTTGGTAAAGATGATATGCAGGCGTTTCTGAAGGAAGTGAACGGTAAGCTGGGTAATCAATACATGATGGTCTACAGCGAAGGTAAGTTCACCTCGCCATAATGACTACCAGTCGGGTAACCGAACAATCAGGCTTTGGCTTGCGGTGGCCAGAAGGATGCCGGACTCGCTCCACATGTTGACCCGGCCGTAGCCAAACCCATCGCCGACATGTTCGATCTGGTTCTCACAGAGTATCCATTCACTGGGGACGTGATTTGCAATCCTGATGGTGTTGTCGAGGCTGGTGCAGCTCATGATCTTGCCAAGGGCATTGCCGAGCGCTGAAGGCATATAGTCAGCGACTATGGCCAGGGCACCCGAGTCATGTTCGATCTCGGGCATACGAGCCCAAAGCAGGGTCTGGTTGTCGCCACTGGGTTCACCGGCACCCGAGAACCCGAACATGCCCCGTGCTATTCGAATATCCACGTAATCGTGAATGGTGTTGCCCTCATGATGGCGCTCCAGTTCATCGCAGTCCTCGGGTTTTGGTGCGCTGGGCATTTTGTACCAGGCACCCTCTGCCACGTTAGGTCTTTGCCCGCATGCACCCAGTACGGTAATGACTTCCTGCTGGCCCAGGTGACCTACCGCGCGACCCTGTGTGACGTTTCGTCCTTTGGCCGGGAGTAACACCTCTATGTCGAGCGTGACAGGTTGCTGGGTGATTGAGAGATACTGTCCGGTCGCCCAGACGATGGGTTTCTCTGTGGCCTGCTCCAGCGCAACAATCCCAGCCGCGAGGCCAGCGCCACCAAAGAGAGAACCGCGCCCGCCGGTGGTTTTGGGTACGACCGGAAGCTGCCACTTCATGGATGCAACAGGGTGACTCATCTCAAGAAAATCAGCGCTGGAAACTTTTGCCACGTCTGGTGTCTCACTAGTGAACGGAAGGGGCAGATTCTAGGTTGATGACCGACCCTGACTCAAGCGTTTGACGGAGTTTTTGGTGCCGCGTAGGCTGCAGCGTTTGCCGGGGAGCTTACTGCAGCCTGCATTGCCATTGGTGGTAACTCTCAGGACACGTAATATGTCGAAGTCGGACTAAAGAAGTTACCGGGAGTAGTTAGTATGCGGATGGTTCCACTCAGTCGAATAGTCAGTTTCTGGTCCGAGATCCAGGGAGACCGCGTGGTGATTTATCATGAAGGTGAAACGATTACCTGGAATCAGTTGGACAGGGAAACCAACAGGTTAGCCAGGGCCTATGAATCTCTGGGCGTGGGCCAGGACGATTTTGTGACGATTGCCCTGCCAAACGGGATCGAGTTTTTTAAATCGACAATCGCAACCTGGAAGGCCGGGGCAACGCCGCAACCTGTTTCTGCCAGGCTACCAAGATTCGAGCGTGACCAGATTGTTGATGTGGGCAAGCCCAGACTGATTACCGGCGTTCCTGATGGTTCTCACCAGGGGTATCAGACGCTGCCCACCGGGTATGAGCCAGACCCTGCGATTTCTGATGAGCCTTTGCCTGAAAAAATCGCGACCTCATTCAAGGCGATGACCTCCGGTGGCAGTACGGGCAGACCAAAACTGATCGTTAGTACCAGTCCGGCAGTCTGGGACATAGACTCGGACCGATTGCATACACAGTTGCAGGGATCAATGCTGATACCAGGTCCGCTTTACCATAACGGGCCGTTTCTCTGGGCGATGAGCGCCCTGTTTCGTGGCAATCAGATCACTGTGACCACAAGGTTTGATGCCCAGCAGACCCTTGAGCTGATACAGGAACAGCAGGTAGATATTGTCTATATGGTGCCTACCATGATGCAACGGATCTGGAACTTAGCTGAAGACGTCAGGACGGGCTATGACCTGTCCAGTCTCAAAGTTCTATGGCACCTGGCTGCCCCATGCCCTGCCTGGTTGAAAGAAGCGTTCATTGAATGGCTGGGTCCTGAGATTATCTGGGAGCTCTATGGGGGCACTGAAGCCCAGGGCGGCACTGTTATCAGTGGCGTTGAGTGGATGTCGCACCGAGGATCGGTTGGCAAGCCCAATGCGACCTGTGAAATTATTATCGTTGGCGATGAAGGCCAGCGTCTGCCCTCCAATGAAGTGGGTGAAGTGTTTCTGCGACCGCTAACGGGTCAGGGTTCCACGTATCGCTACATAGGAGCAGAAGCAAAGGCTATTGATGGCGGCTTTGAAAGTATTGGAGACATGGGCTACTTTGATGAAGATGGTTACCTGTATCTGGCAGACAGGCAGACCGATATGATTCTGTCAGGTGGCGCCAATATTTATCCGGCAGAGGTAGAGGCGGCCATCGACAGTTGTGCGGGTGTTCGATCATCAGCGGTTATAGGCTTACCTCATGATGACCTTGGTAATTTTGTCTATGCGATTGTTGACGCGCCCGGCGGCCTTGAGGAAAAAGTGTTACTCGATCATCTGGCCGAGAGGCTGGTCCGCTATAAGATACCAAGGACCATTGAGTTCTCTGATGAACCTCTCCGGGATGATGCGGGCAAGCTCAGGAGAAAAGCGCTTCGCCAGGAGAGACTGGACAAGGCGTAAACAACAGAAAAACAGGCAGAAGCCATGAGTGAAGAAGTAACTACCGGCAATGATGCACAGCTGCCCGGACGGGTGCTGAAATATTTCACCAACGTGAGACTGCGGACTAAATCCACAAACCAATAAACAGGTAAAAACCCCATGACTGAAATTGCGCTTCAACCAACCGGTGACCAGGTTCGCGGGTTCCGTGACAGGGCCTCTGGCGAACCCATTTCCATGTTGAACCTGCTGAAGTTCAGGGAGAAAGCTGTCTACGAAGATGGCCGGGCATCCGACCTGAGCGGTGAAGAGGCTTACCACCTTTATGGCCAGGCCTTCCGGGATATCATGGAGCCCCAGGGTGCACGCATTGTGTATTCAGGTGAGGTGCGAGGTTTTCTGATTGGCGAAGGAGAAGGTGTCTGGGACGCTGTTGCGGTCATTGAATACCCGTCAACCCAGGTGATGCTCGACATGTTCAGGAACGAGGAATACCAGAAGGCTCAGCAGCATCGTGCCGCGGGTCTGGTCGGACAGATACTGGTCGAATGTGGACCAGGGTTTAATTTTGGTTAGGCTGCGATAAACGAGTCATCTCGCCCGAAGCCCGCCATCTCGACCCAGACCCCGCCATCTCGACCCAGGCCCGTCATCTCGACCCAGGCCCCGTCATCTCGACCCAGGCCCCGCCATCTCGACCCAAGGCCCCGTCATCTCGACCCAAGGCCCCGTCA
>Ga0222633_1000824_pt1 | contig 21782 bp, 20 predicted proteins | sample AntAcemetageno48_FD_179816 | JGI IMG/M metagenome (GOLD analysis project Ga0222633, IMG submission 179816) | Saline water microbial communities from Ace Lake, Antarctica - #48 | ecosystem: Environmental > Aquatic > Non-marine Saline and Alkaline > Saline | place: Antarctica: Ace Lake | collected...
GCTCTGATTCGTCTCTCGGAGGATGGCGGCAAGACCTTTGGAGAGCCGGAAATGCTTCGTTACGAAGAAGGCAAAGATTTCTCTGAGGAAAATCTGCTAGATCCCAACTTCCTAAAGAAAAACACTGGTTACCCCGGCCAATCTATTTTCAAACACAGCAATGGCAGTCTGATCATCCCGGTCACAAATGCCAATATTCCAGCTGACGTTCCCGATGAACCTGTCGGCAGAACCGTTTGGCCCGAGAAGGGCGGCATCGGCGGCCTGTGCTACGTCGGAAGATGGAATGAGAAAACTGAATCCTATGATTGGAAGGCTGGTGAACCAGTTTGGCTCCCTCGCGACCTCGCTTTCAACGGGCTCCTCGAATCAGACGTTGCCGAGTTAAAAGACGGGCGCGTTCTGCAAGTCTGGAGAGTTACCAAGAACGGAAAAGAGATGCCCGCCTACAAATACTTTGCCGTATCTGACGATGGAGGGCTGACCTTTACCAAGCCCAAAGTCTTCACCTATAGCGATGGATCAAATTTCTTTTCGGGCAGCAACTTTCACCGGCTTTTTCGCAGCGCCAAAACCGGAAAGTTGTATTGGATTGGCAACATTATCAAAGAGCACACTACCAATCCCGGCCACCCTCGCTTTCCGCTGGCCATTGCCGAAATTGACGAAGAGACACTCGGCCTGATCAAGGAAACCGTAACCGAGATAGATACCCGGCAAGAAGGAGAGGGAGAAATGATGCAGCTTTCAAATTTCTGGATCGTCGAGAGTTTGGAAGAGAAGAATTTGGAAATTTATCTCACGCGTCTCTATGAGAATCCCGACGAACTCTACACCGCGAGCGTCTATCGCTACACGGTGGAATTTGACTGAACTTTTCAACACCCCTTCAAATCACTTGCCGCGTCAGGCAAGCCGTTTCGCAAAAAACTCGCGCGTCTTTTTCCACATCGCGTCAGATAAAACATGCCCCGTATCCGGCTCGATGAAGTGAGAGAAATTTTCACTGGCGCCCTGATCTCGATACGCTTTCTCGATTCGCACGATGCCCGCCCGGGCGTGATCGATCGGACTACCCCGATCAGACTCCCCAAGATTCAAATGCAACGCGCGGGGCGCAATCAGAGCTGCCATCTCCGGGGTGTCTCCGTACTTTCCCCAACCCGGCACATAATTGGGAAAGCAATGCAGCAGTTTGGATTCGTGAATCGCAGAATAGGTCGGAAAACAACAATTTCCCACGAGAGCCTTCAGCCTCGATTCGTGCGGTCCGACAAGCCACGTATGGGTCGAACCCATCGAATGGCCATAGCAGCCCATCCGGGTAGAGTCGACCTCGGGCCGCGAGACGAGAAAATCGACTGCCCGACGCATATCGAGAACGTTTTTCCAGGCCATCGATTTCCCGGCTACGACGTAACGAAGAAATTCAAATCGCTCGAACTTTCCACCTGCAAGCTTCTCCTCAGGATCCTGCCGCTCCTCGAAACACAGAGCATCCGGACATAGCACGACGTAGCCTTCCTTCACCAACGCCACGCCGGTGTGATGCATCGGATCGCCCTCCAATCCAGCCGGCTCACTCTTTCCCAAATGCCATTGGCCCGCATGCTGGTGCCATATCGCGACAGCCGGTGCCGGCGTCTTGTCAGAAACGGAATCGGGCACAAGTAACAGTGCTGGAATAAGATCGCCCGGCTCGGCTTCGAAGGTCAGCGACTCAATTCGGTAGCCATCTTTTTGGATTGTCTCCCGGAGCTTCGGGTTAAGGTCGCAGGGCTCTGGAAATGGACCGCCGAGGCAATCAACAAGTTGGGTTCGAAGGGCTTCAGCTTCGGAATGATTCATGGCAGCGGGAGAGCTTTCAACAGCAGCAAGTATCCCGCCCCCAAGACCGGTCTGCCCCAGAAAGCGCCGACGTGTTGGGTCGCTCATTCACGGAGCGTATCGGATTGCAACGCCTCCCGTCAACAGATTCGGAGCGGAGTGGAGAAAGACAACCGGGCAACGCGAGACAGGTGCTCCAGGGGTGCAAGCGAAGCGAAGTCAGTTCGGTCGAACACTCAATAGAGTAGAGAGCGGGATCGGATCACATGCGAAAATTCTCCCTGTACGAAATAGGTCAATTTCCCCAGCACCTGGATCCTCGGACAATGCGATCCGCTTCGTATGTTTTCGCTCCTGTCAATGTGATCTCGATCCGGTCCTGAACCGACCGGGCCGGCAATTCCAAACCGCAATCCATTTCCGCCCAACCATCCCGATCAAAGCCATAGGGCAGCCAGTTCATGAATTCCCGGTAACGTTCTTCGCAATCGAGAATAAGATCTGATTCATTAACTCTAGAACTGAGGGCATCAAGCCCCTCCTTCCACCTATCCCTGAAAAACTCCGGAGACTTAACCAAGTGCTCTCCCGAATAGCGGGCGGCCAATTCCCTCTGCAGGCTACCGCCATCGTCATTCGGCGGATAGGGAGATGCCTCTACGCAAACCTTCTTCTCAGGAAGATCGAGGGTAGGTTCCGCTCCTTCGTAGAATACTCCGTTAGCCCGTTGAATGGTAACGTTCCCACCATCGAGAAAGAAAAACCGACAACCGGACAGCACGGAGAGACCGAAGCTCGAGGAGATCTCGTTAGAACACGAGTAAGTAAAATGGCGAAACGTATCGTAAAGTCGCTCATAGAATAGTGGATCGTGCGGGTGCCCTGCACAAACCATGGTAAGGCCTGCCTTCAAATAGGGTTCGTGGCAGCCTCGTTCGTAGTCTCTCCAGTGCATGCTGACATAGACTGGGTGGAATTCTTCCGGCAGGGCGGCCAACTTTTTCGCATAGGCTTCCCGATCAAAATCAACGAGCTTACCGAGGTCCGACTTATCAGGAAGCGCAATCGTTCCACGCCTCTTAATCGGGGCCGATTCCATTCCCTTCCTTCGATAAAGTTTGCGGGCGTAGTGAAATGTCGCACCGATTTCGGAGACCCCTTCCACCCCGACCCGGCGCAACTCTGCAGCTCTTACTTCATCAATGGGAAACACAAGCGGCATATGAGAGTCCCTGATCTTCCTTACTCCATCTGGCATTTCCCCTGATAGAGCCGAATGCCCGGTCGGCGGATCGACATAACGTATCACAGTCTGCATCGCCCAAGGAACGGGGCGCCCCTCTGGCAACCCGGCGTACTGTCTGAGTGTTTCGGCCCCGCTATATAGGTGGTTAAAATGGAAATATTCGCGTTCGTAGATCACCGGTTCCCGGCTGCGCGCTTCAAGGTCTTCTTGTCCGTATTGAAAGCACGGCCACGGCAAGGTTGTAATTCCGTCTTCCATCTTGATGGCAATGACCTCTCCAAAAAACGTATCTCAGGACAATTCAAACAGTAAAGGTGCCACCGATCTATGGAATATTTTCTGTGAGAGTTTAATCAGTTATTGCAGCATTCCCTTCAAAATCACGGGAAGCGGCAAACGCATCCTTGTGTTTTTGTTAGTCTTATTGAACCAATTCGACTCTTCCTCTTCATTTTTTATTTTAAGCTACACAAAGGAAGAAGCTTTCGCTGCAGCCAACGCGGAGCTGTAGGGATCGGGTACTTTTCCGCCGTCCAGCAACTGCCCCGTTTCAAGCGATGGGAAAATCTGGGCCCAGTTTTTGACTTCCGTTTCGTTGACGCGGCAATTGATATGATCCGGTCCGATCTGATTAGTCGATTTCACCCCCATCGCTGCCATGAGTTCGACCGTCGCACTCACGAGCTCACGGTGAAACTGGGCGACCCGCTTATTTTTGTCAGCGACGACCAATGCCTGAACCAGGTTCGGATCACCCGTCGCGACACCGACCGGGCACATGTTGGAATTGCAGGTGCGGGCCTGTATGCAACCCAGTGCCAGCATCATGGCGCGGGCGGCATTACAGAGATCCGCCCCGAGAGCGAAGCGTTTCACCAAGTCGAAAGCGTTCACCACTTTCCCGCTCGCGATGATGCGAATCTCTTCACGCAATCCAAATCCCACGAGGGCATTGTGGACGAAAGGGAGTCCGAAAAATAGCGGCGCTCCGACGCTGTCAGAGAACTCGACCGGAGCAGCCCCGGTGCCGCCTTCGCCACCGTCCACCGTGATGAAATCCGGCCGCACCCCGGTCTCGACCATTGCCTTACAAATGGCAATGAACTCATGGGGTTTCCCGACACAAAGTTTGAATCCGATGGGCAATCCCCCACTCAGTTCGCGGAGCTGCACGATGAAATCCATCATCTCAAGCGGGGTTGAGAAAGCAGTGTGGGAGGGAGGCGAAATGACATCTTTCCCCATGGGGACACCACGAATCTGCGAGATTTCTTCGGTTACTTTCGCCGCTGGCAGGATACCTCCGTGACCGGGTTTCGCGCCCTGAGAAACTTTGATCTCCACCATTTTTACGGCGGGCAGTGAAATCCGTTCGGCAAATTTCTCAGGACTGAAAGTGCCATCTTCATTGTTCCGGCAACCAAAGTAGGCCGTCCCGATCTGCCAGAAGATGTCGCCCCCACCTGCTTCATGGTAGGGACTGAGACCGCCCTCTCCGGTGTTGTGCGCGAAGCCCCCCATCATTGCCCCTTCGTTCAGGGCCAGAATCGCATTGGAACTCAGAGATCCATAGCTCATCGCTGACACGTTGAGAATGCTGGCAGAGTAGGGCTTTTTACACTGAGCGTTTCCGACAGAGACACGGAGATCGACGTCGTCCTGACTCACCGCGGCGATGGAATGCTCGACCCATTCGTAGCCCGGAGCATTCACATTTAACTGAGTCCCGAAAGGCATGGTCTCGCGAGCATTCTTGGCTCTCTCATAAACCAGGGAGCGCTGTTCCCGGGTGTAGGGTCGACCATCGATATCTGACTCAACGAAATACTGTTGAATCTCGGGACGGATTGCTTCAAGCAGAAAACGGAAGTGACCGAGGATCGGAAAATTGCGAAGGATCGAATGCTTTGTCTGGTGAAGATCGTAGAACCCGAGTGCCAAGATCGGAACCGTGATCACCAGGGACCAAATCATTGGCGTCCAGAATACACTTCCGACAAGAGTAAGACCGACGACAGCAACAGAGGCCAGCGTGAGGATGGTGATTCGATTCATAAATTAGTCAAAGACATGTCCGTGCTCGCGGCGTTCGTCGAGTCCCGCTGCCCGTGTCAATTCGGCGACATTGTCTTTTGTGAAAAAGCCGGAAAATCCGTGGCAACGCTCAACGTATTCGGTGATCAAGATGCTGAAAGCCGAGTGCTTGGAAAAAATTTGCTTCAGATTCGGCGAGTCCTTGCACTCTCCGATTACGTGATTGAGAAAGGCGACGCCTTCACTCGCAAGCTTCTCCACCACATAGTCGACGTTCTTGACGCGCTCCGGATCGTAGTCACCATCCAGCACTTCGATCGCGAGGTGATGCATTCGACGACCGTAGTTGCGGACAAACTCCTCCGTCGGCATGGGCAGGCCTTCAAAGGAATTCACGAACGAGGCAGTGTTGTTGGCCGTGAAGACTTTGGCCGGCGATAATTTGTCGTCGGTGATGGCAGGATTCCGGCACACGTTCGTTGATGAATTCATCGCCGAAATATTGTAGGCACCCCAGAAGTAGTAGTTGGTCTGAGTGAGGAATTCCAGAATGGCATCTTCCCGCTCGCCCGCGAGAATACGGGTCGCCATGTGATCGTAGCCGAGCAATTTTCCAGTGAATCCAAATTCACGATACTTGGCATCGACCTTGGCGAGCGTCTCCTTCTCGACCGCCGTCAATTCCATCGGTCGGCCGAGATCCAGGGAAGCATGATCGGCAAGATTCGCTGTTGTATAGCCGATCCGGTTTCCGGTGTAGTCGGAATGAGTTGAGAAGAGGAAATTCGGATTGCCGAAAAACGGATTGCGAACATCTGACGAATCTTCGAAACGGACATCGTGGGTACTGAGGATTTTCCCGGCTTCGTTGATGTCGGAGGCATAGAAGACCTCGCCGACATACCGCGCATTAGGAGTGGCAGCCGCGTTGGGATACAGCCGGTTCATCCACGTCAATTCGTCTTCGTAGTTTCCGTCGCGAGGTTCCAACACGAATAGCAGCGGCTGGGCAGCGGCCGATTCCTCCGGGCATCGCAAGACGTAAATATTGTGGGTATCGCTGGTGTAAGCCGCTTCAAAACGATACGGCGTCATCAACGTCAACTCTGCGAGGTAGGAAACTCCGTCATCTGCATCGACCGAGACGATCGCAGCCTGCATGGCGCCAACGAGATCAGAGATCCCACTCGAGATTCTCCGTTCGTAGATTTTCGGCAGGTACTCGTTGAATTCGTCGGAGTTCTTTTTGTCGCCGACGGGGGCGTAGGTCTTAATATCGATCATGGGAATAGTTCGACTAAACAGGGTCAGGTCACTGACCGAACCCGGTTGAATCGGGAGTTTGGGCTAATATCCGGGTGTCCACATCAGTTGATCCACCTTGGCTTCTATTTCAGTCTGAGAGGCAGATTCGGCGAAACCGGTCGCCTGAGCTTCCGTTGCAACAGCAATGGCAATTTCCCGACTGACGGTGCGAATATCTTCGAGAGGAGGCAGGATGGGAGCACCGCTCGTGGCGAGCGCAGGCGAGGCATCTCGCAGAGCAGTTGCAGCGGCCATGAACATGCCGTCCGTAACGCGCGTTGCTTTGACGGAGCGAACGCCGAGTCCCATCGCGGGGAAAATGTAGCTGTTATTGCACTGGGCAATCGAGATGAATTTGTCACCGAATTGTACCGGATCAAAGGGGCTTCCCGATGCGATGATCGCCTTTCCGTTGGTCCATTCCAAAAGATCCGAAGGCATGGCTTCCACCCGCGAAGTGGGGTTGGAAAGCGGGAAAATAATAGGACGCTCTGTATGAGATGCCATCTCGCGAATGACTTCCTCGGGGAAGCTTCCCGGATGGCCCGTCAGGCCGATGAGTATCGTTGGCTTCGCTTCGCGGATCACATCGATGAATTGATAGCTCCCGCTCCACTCCGACAACTCCGCCGCATTTCTGGCAAAGGGTGTTTGGAAAGGCTGGAGATTTTCCGAGTTGTCAGTGAGGAGTCCCTTCACATCAACCAGGTAAAATTGTTCCCTCGCGGCGGCTTCGTCCAACCCTTCCGCCATCATGGCGCGGACGAGTTGCTCCCCCACCCCGCAACCGGCCGATCCGGCACCGAGGATGCAAATTCTCTGATCAGAAAGTTTTCCTCCAGTAGAAGCGACGCTCGCCATCAACGCAGCAGTGACGACTGCGGCAGTTCCCTGCACGTCATCGTTAAAGGTGCAGAGGCGATCGCGGTATTTCTCCAGAAGCCGGGTCGCGTTGCTTCCGGCAAAGTCTTCCCATTGCAGAAGGACATTCGGAAAAACGCGGATGACGGATTCGACGAAACTCTCGATGAAGGCGTCATATTCTTCCCCCCGGATGCGTTCGTGCCGCCAACCGATGTAGCCCGGGTCGTTGATGAGATCCTGATTGTCGGTCCCTGCATCGAGAAAAATGGGAAGAGTCGTCGACGGATCAATTCCGCCGATGGCGGTGTAGAGAGAAAGTTTACCGATCGGAATTCCCATCCCGCCAGCCCCCTGGTCGCCTAACCCGAGGATCCGCTCTCCATCCGTCACGACAATCACCCGGGTCTCGCGGCAACCATGATTCGAAAGAATTTCATCGATTGAATCCCTTTCCGGATAGGAAACAAAAAGTCCCCGCGGACGTCGGTAAATCTCGCTGAACTGCTGGCACGCCGCTCCCACCGTGGGGGTGTAGAGAATCGGAAGCATTTCCGTCATATAATCGAGCACAAGGCGATAGAACAATGTTTCGTTTTCGTCCTGGAGATTCCGCAGATAGATGTGCTTCTTAAGAGGGATTTCCTCGTCCAGGTATCCGGAATAGCTGCGGACAACCTGTTCTTCAATGGTTTCGACATGCGGAGGAAGTAACCCCAACAGCCCCAGTTCATGGCGTTCTTCGTCGATAAAGGCGGTGCCTTTATTTCGGAGCGGGGACTCCAGCAACGCCTGACCTCTGAGTGGTGGTGGGGATTCGTGTGTGCTCATCAGTCTGAAATTTTCTTGAGGGTTCTGGATTGTAGAAAAGCCACGATCCTCTCCAACTCGTCGGGCGTCAGGATACTCGCAAAGGCAGGCATGTTGTGACCGCCGTTCATCACGCGGATGACCATCGCATCGTGGGTGAGACGATCCCCTACATCGGTCAAATTCGGGCCTCGTCGCCCTCCTTTCCCATCGATGAGGTGGCAGTTCAGACAGCCTTGTGCATGAAAGAGAACGGCCCCTTCGGCTACCGGCCCCGTTTCGACGCCGACAATTTCTGCGGAGAGCGGCTCCGCCTTAAAGTTGGGAGACCAATTCGATCGGACACCCGCAAGCCAGAATCCGCCGATGCAGGCAAATGTGACGATGACAACTCCAACCGCCCAGGGACGGCGGGCCGGATGGCGCTCTCCTTTTCCAAAAATGAACGGCAACCCGATCAGCACCGAACCGACAAAAACAGGCCCAAAAATGATCGCGAAGTTTTCCAGCCCCGCCGGCATCAATGCCATGATCGCAAACATCCACAGAAAATACCAATCAGGTCGGGGCTGAGCCTCGATCACACTCGGATCCGGCGGCGGATCTAGCGTTGGCGGGCCGATGAAGAAAGCCGCACAGGCAATCGCCAGGACAACGCCGAGCGCGAACACAACATCCCTCCAGGCCGAATCAGGAAAAAACGGAACACCATGTTTCTCGATCTCCTCTTCGTATTCCTCCCGGTAAGTTTCCGGGTCCACTGGCTTTCCTTTTACGGGCGGTTCTGAAATCCCATTGCGAAGCACGAGATAAAGATGGGCTCCGATCATTGTGATCATCAAGCCCGGGATCACAAAGACATGGATCACATAGAAGCGACTCAACGTCGCTCCGCCCAACGTTTCTCCCCCGAGGATCAACTGGGCAATCCAATCCCCGACAAAGGGAGCCCTCCCCGCCGCTTCGGCTGCCAGGATCACCGACCAAATAGCATTCTGATCCCAACGAAGCAGCTGACCTGTAAACGCCATGCCCAGGACGAGCCCTAAAAGAACGATGCCGCTTAGCCAGGTCAGCTCGCGGGGAAATTTGAAAGCACCTGACAAAAATACCTGTGTCATGTGAATGCCCACCATCAGCACCATCGTTCCTGCACCCCAGTAGTGCATGCCGCGCATGAAACTCCCGAACTGCGCTTCATTAGTGATGTATTGCAGTGATTCGTAGGCACTCTCCGCCGAAGGCACATAGGACATGGCGAGCACAACCCCGCTCACGACTTGAACCGCGAAAGCGCACAGCGTCGCGCTGCCGAAGACATACCACCAGGTAGCCCCGGGAGGGACAAGGTGGGTCATGATCGGCCAGATCGTTTTGCTCACCCCGGTGCGATCATCGAACCAGTCCCAGGCATTTTTGGCGAGACGGCGAATCATGATTGCGATGCGCTGCCCTTCTTTTGTTTCAACTTCATCAGAGGATCCACTGTCGTGATCGGTATCGGAGCAGTGAGAACCTCGACGCGTCCCTCGCGCGCTCGAACCTGATACTGTGGCAACGGCTTCGGCGGTGGTCCGGCCGCTACTTTTCCATCCGCGTAGTAGACCCCTCCATGACAGGGACACATGAAAAGTCCGCCGCCTTCAATCCAGCGAACGGGACAGCCGAGATGAGTGCAGTTGACGCTGAAGGCGGAAAACGAACCCTCTTCAAGATGCCGCACCCAGGCTGCAGTCTTTGTACTGGCACCTGCCCACGGTAGCGAAGTAGCATCTCTGAATGAAACAAGCTTGGTAGTTCCTGCGACGAAGTCACTTGTTGGCCCCACATCCCGCCAGACTTCCTCGTGCTTCTTAAATAGTGGCGCGAGCACGAAGGCAACGGCTGGCAGAGCGACGATCGCACCGATCACCGCACTAAGTGCCATCGTCACTTTTGTTAAAAATCTCCGCCGTCCAACATCCTGGCAGCAAGTCATCTTCTCTGAGGAATCGTCATTCATGTGATGTTTTTGCTGGATTGATTTCCCGGACCCAAAACGCAAGACCCAACGCAAAAAGAAGGAAGCCAAACGACAGGATGACCTTCGATGAAATCAGGCCCCAGAATAGCAACGTGAGACCAAGCGCGGTAAAAAATGGCACACCACTGGGTTTCGGCATTGGCTCCGATTCCAGTTCCCGCCAGTTTTCCGACGATTCGTTGATAGGTGTTTCAGAATCACTCATTGATCAGTTCGCTCGACTTGGATGCATCACTTCGCTCCCATACCAGCGCCCCACTTGGGCAAGAATTGCCCCGAGATAGATGGAACAGGCAGGTACCCACATCATCAGACCTCCGAGCTGCTGGTCTGCGGCGGCACTGATTGCCCAGCGATCACTAACCAACTGGAAAACTGGATTCGCTGTTGATGCGCTCGCAAAAACCGGACAAACGGTCAGCGGAACAAACGCGATATAAATTCCCAGCAACGTACAGGCCAGACAGGCAGAAGTCAGATAGGCAACGGCTCCTCCCGGCTGCAACTGTGTCTCGCGAGCGCCCCAGACAGGTCTCCAAAATAGATAGCCTCCAGCCAGCAAGGTCGCGATCTGTGTCGCCTGCATCGCCGGACTCGTGACGGACAGGCTGCATAAGTTCGGTTCGTGCCACAGCCACATGGCCCCCACCCCTGCACCCCAGCCGAGTATAATCGAAAAGCGTTGCCAACGTCTGCTTCCGCGACTCCCTCGCAATAGAATTACGAGCAGCAACGGGATGATGAGCAGCAACAACAAATGCTGGATCATGTGCGCCGTGAAGAGAAATCCGCTCGCCAGAACCGCCAGCGGAGAAACGGTTGAAACGACTAGCAATACCAGAATCCCCGCCGCCAGCGAGACGTTGCGCCCTGAACGCTTTTTCGCAATCTGAACGCCTAACAGAACAACACCTGCCGCGATCACTACGACCGCCGGAACGGTCCATTGCCACGCTTCCAATAAAAATTCCGCGGTGCTCATTTCACTAGATAGACGAGAACAAAAACGAGAATCCAAACAACATCGACAAAATGCCAGTAAAGCGAAATGGCCCCGAGGCAGGTCTCCGCTCCTTTACGTTTTACCTGGACCAGAACCGTCGTGATCCCGAGGGCGACAAGCCCAAGCAAGACGTGAAAGGCATGGAAGCCTGTGAGGGTGAAAAACGAGGAAGCAAACAGGGTTGAGTCCACCGTGATACCCTCTTTCCAAAGCCCGAGATATTCCGTTCCCTGACCGCTAAGGAAAACAAGACCCAACCCAATCGTTGCGAGAAGGCCCAGCACTGCCACACCCGTTTTCCCTTTTCGCAACGAGCGTTCCGCGAACCAGACCGTGCCGCTACTCGCGATGAGGAAGAAGGTGAAGATTCCCGTCCGCACAGCGTCGAGAGAATCCCGGGCCGCGGCATCCGCTCCCGTCGCCCGCAGTCCAAAAATGACGAACGAAGCCATTAGAGCGAAGAAGAAAAATGACTCGGAGAGCAGGAAAAGTTTCACCGAAGCCAGTGCCTTAGAGCCTCTGTGGCCGCTGTCTTCCGGACCGGTGTGCTCGAACTTCCAGTCGGGACGATCCGGGTTCTTCAGATCCCAGAGTGGACGACGGCTCTTGATGACAGGCAATCGTTCAAAATTGTTCTCCGGTGGAGGCGAGGTCGTAGCCCACTCGAGGGTCCAGGCATTCCACGGGTTGTCTCCGGCAAGCTTCCCGCGGCGGAGTGTGCGAATAATGTTGTAGAAGAAAATAGCGGCGCCGATGAACATTAAAATGGCACCCAGAGTCGAAAGGCCATTGAGCACTCCCCACCACGGCTCGTCAGGATAGGTATAGACCCGGCGCGGCATCCCCATCAGTCCGAGAAAGTGCTGCACGAGAAATGTGAGATTGAAACCAATCACAGTGACCCAGAAGTGCCACTTCCCCAGTTTCGGGCAGAGGAGCCGACCGCTTATTTTTGGAAACCAATAGTAGACCGCTCCGAAGACAGCGAAGAGCGTTCCGCCGAAGAGCACATAGTGGATGTGCGCGACGACGAAATAGGAGTCCGTAACCTGCCAATCGATCGGCACGACCGCGAACATGACTCCGCTGAGACCACCGATGACGAACTCCACGAGGAAGGCTACTGCGAAATTCATCGCGGTGGTGTAGCGGATCGCCCCGCCCCACATCGTGGCGATCCAGTTGAAAATTTTCACACCCGTCGGCACTGCGATGAGCATGCTGCCAATCGCGAAAACGGCGTTGAAGTGAGTCCCGAGTCCCACCGCGAACATGTGGTGTGCCCAGACCCCGAAGCTGAGCAAGGCGATCGCGACGGTCGATCCGGCAATGAAAGTGTAGCCGAAAATCGGCTTCCGCGAAAAGACCGGGATCATCTCCGAGATCATGCCGAAGGCAGGCAGGGCCATGATGTAAACCTCCGGGTGTCCGAAGGCCCAGAAGAAATGCTGCCAGACAAGAGCGGATCCACCCTGCGCTGGATCGAAGAAGTGCGTGTGCAGTTGCCTGTCCACAAGGAGCATGATGATCGACGCATTCAGAATCGGCATCGCCATGACGATGAGGAAACTGTTCACGAAGATCATCCACACGAACAGAGGAACTCGCCGCATCGTCATTCCTTCTGCGCGCATCGTCAGAATCGTCACAATGAGATTGATCCCGCTGCCGACCGATCCGATTCCCATGACGAGCAGAGCGATGACCCAGTAATCAATCCCCGGCGTTGAGGAAAACCCCATTCCGGCGAGCGGCGCGTAGCTGAACCAACCCGCCGCCGGAGCACCACCAGCCAAAAAGCTGACGTGGAGGAGGATTCCCCCAAGAAGGTAGAGCCAGTAGCTAAAGGCATTGAGCCGGGGGAAGGCCATGTCCCTCGCTCCGATCATGAGTGGAACCAGGTAGTTTGCGAAACCAATCAAAACCGGCATCACGACGAGGAAGACCATCGTCGTTCCATGCATCGTGAAGATCTGATTGTAGACCTCCGGACTGAGCAGCGAGTTGCCCGGTGACGAGAGCTGAATCCGGATCAGCATGGCTTCCATTCCGCCAACGGCGAAAAAGAAGAGCGTCGTCCAGAGGTAAAGAATCCCGATTTTCTTGTGATCAAGAGTCGTCGTCCAACGGTAGAACCAGGGGAGTTGCTGCTGAGATTCGAGATTGCCCATTTCTTAGCGAAGCGTCTCCAGATAAGCGACGAGAGCCGAGATGTCTGTCCCCGATAGATTGAAATTCGGCATGTGTGATCCCGGTTTGATCGAATCAGGATCCTGCAGCCACTGGGTAAGGTTCTCTCGATTGTTCGGCACCACTCCGGAAGCGAGTGTCTCACGGCTCGCGAAGTGTGTCAGGTCGGGAGCGACATTTGCGGTGGCCTCCGTGCCCTGAATCGAGTGACACTCCCGACAGTTCATCTCATCAAAGACTTTCGCCCCTTCCATCGTCGAGGCTGCAGCCACCGCCTTTTGCTTTGCGATCCAGCTAGCGAATTCCTCCGGTGCGAGAGAGGAAATTTCGAATCTCATCCAGGCATGCTGCGTGCCACAGAACTCCGCGCAAACCCCCGAAAATTTCCCCGGTTCATAGGGCTCCAGCCAGATATGTCGCGAGGCGCCGGGGATCATATCCTGCTTCGGCGCGAGTTCAGGAATCCAAAAAGAATGAATCACGTCTGCTGACTCCAGTTGCACGAGAGTTTTCTTTCCGGCGGGAATCGCGAATTCGTTCGCCGTCACGACTCCGTGTTCCGGATAGTGGATCTCCCACCACCATTGATGCCCGGTCACAATGATATCGGGTTTCTGGTCACCCATCGGTGGCAAAATAGTCTGCATTCCGGCAATCGCAGCGACGGCGAATACGCCGACGATGATGGCCGGGATCACTGTCCAGATCAGCTCGAGCCTGCGACTCCCGTAGATCTGTTTAGGATCCGGAGTGGATTCCTCCTCATGCGGATGCACCCGAAAGCGGCGGGAACAGATTGCCGTGGCAAGCCAGATTCCAAGAAAAATGCATCCACAAACACCCAACACCCAGCCGAACAAAGTCGCCACGGAATCCGCCTGAGGCGAAGCAGCAGAAATGAGCGGGCAGAGTTGCATCAAAATTTCAGGCAGATTAGCGAACTACCGCCTATCAAGAAAGATCAAACAGCACATTGCTGTCCAATAAACACACAATTTCGAAATATTTCGTGAGATCCTCGACTCGGGCCGAACCGAGACGCAACTCTAAAACGCTTCAAACCACCCGGACAGAATGGGATCCTGGAGCTGGCCTGACGGGCAAGTGAGCACGGTCGAGGTTCTTGATTTCGAGGAGGAAATCCTTCAGCGGGAAAATGTTCGCTTCCAGAGAGTCGGCAACCACTTCGCTGAGGTGTCCGCCCATCATCTCCGTTTCTTCATAGCCATGGAGATGGAGTGGAAGTCCCTCGACCGAGATGATCCGTTGCAAGGTGGTGTTGGCTGCATAGACTCCGCGCACTTGCCAGGTTCCTCCTTCACGCTCGGCAAGGCGAAAACTGTCATCGGCATCGTAGCAATCGGATTCTCCCAATCCTTCCAGCGGGAGGTGAAAGGCTGCCGCGTAATTCACGTGGCGGAAAGCGCCGGAGAGTTCCACGGCAGCCAGGCCGACGTTTTGCTCCTCAAAATAACGGATCAGGAAGTCATGGAGTTTCACCCCTTCCGGAATCTGCAAATTCACGACGCTCGCAGGATCGCCGATCCCCATAGCAAAAAACGGGAAGGCAGGATCATTGCCGGTATCGGCAAGCGAGGGATTGACCAAATCGGGGCCGTCGGGGCTGGGATGCTCCTTGAGCAAGTCGATGACGTGCATGGGATCCTGGCTGCGCGGATCGGACCAATGGACTGTCGGGTGCCCGACCGTTCCGCCGATGATGGTCTCACCGTTTCTTTCATACCAGTTAGTGGTTCCGACTCCCGCGAGGATCCAGTCTGGCGGAAAACGGCTGAGTTCCGAGCAGATGGTTTCCCAATGGACCGTGTGGAAAAAATCGCCATTCAGAAGGCGCTCGACTGTATTGAATGAGAGCAAGGTGGGCCTCGGGAGTGTGTCGCTCCCGTTTTGAATCGATTTCATCGATAAGAGTAGACGCGGCACCGGTAGGGGCAAGCGGCCTCGCCTGTCCGCGAGTGTCGGCCAGTTTCCGCTAGCTCAGTAACCATCTATGCATAGCGGCGGCCTGAGCCCGTTCGACGGACGACCAGGCCGAGCGACCGCCCTCCAAAATCAGAGCGCGCAGGCGACATTTCTTGACTGAGTCCGATCTCATTGACCCTTGTGTCAAGAAATGTCGCCTGACCCGAATGGGTAGCACCTCCAATTTTCGATCTGTGTTTAAGATTCATTTTTTTCGCACGCTAACTGATCTGGTGGAGCGGAGTCAATGTCACAGAGCGAAGCGAAAGGTTATTAATCGTCGCGACCACCATCATCGGCTTGCTCTACATTCTTCAGGTCTTTGAGTGGCCTAAGAATTACCTTCTGCTTAGCATCCTTCCAAAGCTCTAATTCAGCCCCCTTATATACAACGCTGATCGTATTACTACTAACCATCTCTGAATTTGAAACTAAGTGTCTAGTAAATTGATAATTGTCACCCGTAGAATCACTACTCAAATACTTCCAGACTATCCGAGAAACAGCAACTGGGTGGCCACAGGTCATATCACCCTTTTCTCCAAGTTTTGTAGAACAGCCATTTTTAGGACCTGAAGTATAATTGTTGATAAATAGCTGTGCCTTTGTATGAACTCTGTCCTCGGCAAAGCAAAATGAAGCAGTTAATAGTATAACGGAGAATATAGCAGGAGTCTTCATCATTAGTAGAACGATAGAGTTCGCACACGGACGTTTCGCCACTCGAACTCATCGAATCATGGTAACGGTAATTACGAACGAAAAGCAAGCAAACAACGTTCGGTGAAGTGCGTTTTGCGCAACGACTTGTTCTATCCCGGACCACGACCCCGTGTCGATGCGGCAAACCGCGATCAAACCACCAATCCATCCTTACGTCTCCACGGGCTGGACACCCTCTGAAAAAAGGAAGGTCCCCGGAGTGGATGTTGCGTTCAACTTTGTTAATGCACATCCGCTCCCTTGCTTTTTTCCTTCGTCGCAGGAACGGAGACGAAGCCTATATATCATGGTGGAAATCTGGTTGGCCGAGAAGCTCTCCATTTTTCGGGCTGGCGTGCCGTGTTCTCGATCTTGCTACAATCGCTTGGTCGCCCGGCCATGGAAGCAAAGCCTTCCAGCCGCGCGACGCGGCGCGATTGTAGTTGTTTTGAACACCTCTCGTCAACACTAAAAATTACCACTTCAATCCAACAGAAATTCTATCACTGTCAGGGTGGCAGGATAGAACGTCAAAGTCATCCTACGCCTGACCGAGAGCGCGCTCCGACTTCTGGGATGATGGTTGAATGGTCATGAGAATTTTGACTCGAGGCGGGTCTGGCGTTAGGATCGACGCCTTGTTCGCCTCGATTTTGGCGTCACGCTCCGCCGCCGATCGGGTATTTCGCGATGATGTCGAAATCGGAATCCGCAATTGGTTGTAGGTTCTTCATGCACGAGTTAACTCTCTCAACGGCATCCTTGTCCTCGGGCGCAACGTTGTGAAAATCATCAATCATGCAGTAGCAAGATTCGGCCGCCTGTAATGTCTCGGCATACCCTTCACGTGCGAATCCCGCTGGGTCTTTATCGCGCTCTTCGCGCATCCACATGAGGTAAACATCGAACGCTCTCTTCAGATCCGTTTTGGAGCATGGAAGTGAAGAGGAATCTCCAATGAATGGTTTTCCTAGCGCCATCTGGTCGGCAAATCCGTAAACGAGATCTCGGGCTTGTTGTATAGTCATCTAACAGGTTTTTCCAAGGCGAACGTTTTAGAGATGCCAGCCTGATTTGAGGGCGCGATCTCGATACCAGAGTAAGAATTCTAATCAGGAAAGTCAATCAACTCGGAGCGTGATCAGGCTTGGAATCCTCGACTTGTTAGGCCTTCGATCGTGAATAGATGGCCATTTCCAGGTTGTCGCCCCAGCCCCATCCAGTCTCTCCAAGAACCTTTACGAACCGATCCAGCAATCCGTCTTCTGAGAGTTCTGTGGGGCCGAGTCCATCTTCTTCATCAAGGAGCGCCAGCGGATCATCGTCGTCAGCCATGCCCCAGGCTTGATCATCCTCGGTCTCGGTTGATCGATCCTCTGTGATGGAACTTCGAGAGAATATCCGGTAGGAGTAAAAGCTAACTGTCGACTGTAAGTGAAATTCTGCAGCCTCACCCCCCATGGATGCGAGAAGTCCCAATGACGCCATGTCTTCGCATCCAGCATGAGCCACTGCGACGAGAGCGCCAGATGGAATTTGCGCCACGGCAATCTCCTCACTATCCAATTCCATGGGCACGGAATAAAAATCGGTTCGCTTGCCCGTGTCCGCGTAGCCGGCCATGAGGGAGTCTGTTCCCGCACTCCAATTCGGTGCGGCTAGAAGTGATGCTTTCCAGCCCATAAGATTTCTGGCCTAACATTGAGGCCTGCCAACCCTATACCAGAGAGCGCGGCCACGATTGGAATCATAAGGAAACGAATCAGAAAAGTCAATCAACTCACAGCGGGTATCGGGGTTGGCCAGTGCCGGCTTGTTGTCGTTTAGCATCCGTGCGGAAGTCCTGTTGCGAAGCCGATCATCGAACTGCCCATCCGCCAGTGCCTATCAGCCGGATCAAAGTGCCGCTGCCTATTAGCCGAAGCCGATCAACAACCTGCCCATCCGCCGAAGCCTGTTCGGAGAGCTTCCCCCACGGAGATTTTTTTTGCGACAACGTTGAGGCCTGCCAACCCAATACCGGAGAGCGACCTTTCGAAAGCAGAGTAAAGAATCCAATCAGATAAGTCAACCAACTCGCAACGGGTATCGGGGTTGGTCAGTGCCGTCTTGTTAGCGCCAGCAGCCACTAAGGAACTTCAATCAACGAGACAAACGAATCACTAAGGAAGTGACTAAGCCGAAGTCTTTTCTGCTTTTCATCGTTCGCATCATCCATAAAGGGAAAAGCCGGAACGAGAAAAACCTCAGTGACACCGGGGGCAAGATTGTGTTGAAAAGCCGAGTCATCGTTCACAACAAAACACTCCCACCAATGCGAGCCGCTCTGAATCTGGTAGCCCACGGTAGACGAAGGAAGCGTAAAGGGAGGATCAACCTGGATCCCTGTAAAAATTTGTGCGGGCGAAGCACTACTATTAGTGATGTTGACTACAATATACGAAATTGCTTCATCTGGAGCGATGTGAACCCGTTTGCTCCCGATCACCACGATCTCAAGTCGTGGAGCCGTATCGTTCCCAACTTTAGGAACATCACTGCATCCGAAGCTGAACAGCAATAGGGACAACCATGCTTGACGAAGCTTCATCTTTTTGCGCTAACATCAGAGCACTGGCAGTGATGCCGGGTGCAAACAGACGATAATACAAAAAACGAAATCCCAAACAGGAAAACAGTTGAAAACTCCAAGGTAGCACCACTTGCCAGATGCGTTTTGATATGCCTTCCGTGGTTGAGACAGGTTTTCCCGGACGTTCGAAAATCAAATCTCGCAACGTTCCAAAAAATGCTGCAATAACCAAAAATCATTTCCACTGTACTACATAGCCGGCTAACTTTTGAGCCTGATCGATAGTTCCTAGAGTGTCATTCCAGAATCCAGACTTTCCTATCGCGAGATAGTGCTCCGCTCCTTCCGAGTTGGACGGTTCCCCGGGACCCCATTTAGTAAATACAAATTTTTCGCCGTTGCCGAATCTCCAAATGCCTTCGTTTTTTTCATCTGAACCATCAATCCAAACCTCCAATCCTTTCGCCAAATTATTGACAATAAATTCCTGAGTTTCAGCGTCCATAATGCGTACCAAATGACCGCCCATCCTTTCGGCTTCTTTTGCTGCCTTCTCCCAGGAGACCTTCCTAAGGATCAAACAATACCAGCTACCATTATGGAATTGAGCGTCCTTTGGCACGGCTATCGGACGTTTCGGAGGTGGGGCTACCCATCCCCTAATAAATTGCTGATCATCTGCGATCAGTGAAGCTATTGGGATCTCGGCATTTTGATGGTTTTTCAGTTTAATGGTGATGGTTTTCTCACTTTTGCTTAGCAACTCCCCTTCCGCAGTCTTGCCATCGGAACGAGTCCAAGTTCGCCCTTGGCCTGTTGAGGAAACCAGGGTCAACATGATTACAATCCATATAGAATTGAGAACGTATTTATCCATGAGAAGAGAAGAAAAGGCTTCTGAATTAGTGGAATTTTTCAAACTGCTGGACTGAAAGTCATGAATCTATGGCATATCGTTTTAGAGCACTCAGCCCTGACGGGGAGCGCGGGTTGATTGTGGAATGATCTTACGAATTGGAAAAGTCATTTCGACTCAGCGCGGTCAGGGCTTGAGTGCCTCGTCTTGTTCTCTGCCGGCGGGTTCGAAGCGAGGGGGCCCCATCCTCGCAAATGGGAAATAGATCTTCGTCACCTTTCCGATAACAGCGGATTCAGGAACGCATCCCCAATATCGACTATCAAAGCTATTTGGGGAGTTGTCGCCTAGAACGAAATATTCCGAATCACCAACGACGTAAAAGCCGTCCTTCTTCCTCACAGTCGGCGCCGTGCTGTTGTAATCCGTATACTGAATTGGCGGAATCCCGTCGCCTTTGCCGAGTGGTTCCCCATTAGCGTAAACAGAACCATTCCTGATCTCAATCCGTTCACCCGGAAGTCCAATGAGGCGCTTGATGTAGTAAACCTCACCTGCATTTAGATTTTGAGATCGCTGGAGTTCCGAAATACTAGACGATTCGAAGACTACAAGGTCGCCCCGCTTCGGACCCGAAAAAAGATAGCTGACTCGATCGACGATAATATGATCAGGAGTGTTTCCGTCTCGCGCTCCCATCAAAGTAGGCTCCATCGCTCCAGTTGAAATTTTGAAATTCCTAACAATGAACGATCCGGGAACGGGCACGAGAGCGAACAGGAGAAGAAGGGCAATGAACAGCGCCCAAAGCTTCGGCGTCATTCGTCCTGGGCAAAAGCTCTCTCGTAGCATCCATAAAACTGCAACCAGTCCCAAAACCAAAGCTACGAACGCAACCGCCATCGGAACAGACTCAAGCGCCAAAAGAAGCGCGCAAATCACAGCACTGACCTGCAAGCCGAGTATCCACGCAATTCCGCGCCTGATCTGACCGCCTCGGAAGAGACCGAATCCTGGAACAAGGAAACTAAAAACTACCCCAGGCCATCGGGATGGTGGAGTGTCGGCGGTTTCCGATTCAGGATCCATTTTTTCAGAGAACGTCAAAGCTCACCAGATCCCTGACCGAGGGCGAGCGTTGCCTTCGAGGTTGATGGTTCGCAGTTGGTTTGGTTTCCGATCGCAGAGGAGAGCAGTTCTCGAAATCCAGAAAGATCAGCCGCTGGAACAAGGCGCTTAGGAATGCACAACGGCGAGAGCGGGGATAGGTAGAGCAAAAAAAGAGACTCACTCTCGCGGAAACTGAAAAAGGTGTCCCAATCGGAATGAGACGGATTCCCTTTGTCATCCATCGTCTCCAATCCTTCTGCTGAAACCAGAATGTTGAATTCCTTCTTAATCTTTGGGTATCGATCCCAGTTGCGCTTCACGCGATACCGAAACTGAATTGGTGAAACGACCAATCCGTAAGCAATTAAGATCGCGCCAATTAACGCAAAGGTGAAATCGGGGTTCGATGCGGCAAAGAAGATCCCATAGATCAACATCGCAGCCCCGTAGACAAAGATGATCGATCGAATCCAAAGGCGTCGCTTCGCGGCGAGAATCTTGTGACACTCAAGATACTCGTCGAAGCTCACCCCTCCTTTGATGTCGTATTGGCTTCCCATAAGTGCGGAGTCTATTTCTTCAGCGAACGTTAGATGTGCACCCATCTCGACTTGGGGGCGCGGGAACTAAGCGTAGATCTGGTAACGAACGTTGCCAAGACTTTTCCGACTCGGAGCGGGTCGAGATTGGTGTGCCACGCCTTGTTCGCTCCTTCGTATTTCATGGGAAACGCTCCTTACAGTTGAGACTGTCTCGCACCTCTTCGAGGGTTGTATCACAGAATTTATAGTCGCTCGTATGTTGGAGAACGACCCGCTTGTAGACCGTCTGTATTCGCCAGTTTTCGGTGTGAGAAGCGTTCAACCAAGTATTGATAAAGGCGTTTTTTTGGCGATGGCGTCCAAGCACTACTAATCTATCGTCATCAACCTGGATTAAGAAAATCTTTTGTCCTCTATTAAAAAGGTTCGGTCCTTTCCAATCGGGATTGTTTGGCTTCTCGAGCTTGATGTTCCCGACCAAGCATTTTCTCGGTCCGTGGAGCAATTTGAGATCTACTCTATCCTCTGCCAAGACGCGATTGTCAGGGACTCGAGGATCGTCGTAATCGTTCTCGTGGTGTGTCGGCGGGAGAAGATGTGGCTCGTGAAACTTCATCCTTTTTTAGAGCGAACGTCAAAGAGCACGCACCGTCACCAGCGGGAGCGAGCGTCGGAACGGGAGGTGAGCTATGAAACCACGCTGGATGACTTCGACAGG
>Ga0222633_1000827_pt1 | contig 21684 bp, 16 predicted proteins | sample AntAcemetageno48_FD_179816 | JGI IMG/M metagenome (GOLD analysis project Ga0222633, IMG submission 179816) | Saline water microbial communities from Ace Lake, Antarctica - #48 | ecosystem: Environmental > Aquatic > Non-marine Saline and Alkaline > Saline | place: Antarctica: Ace Lake | collected...
CTCGGTCTCGCCGCCCTCGGTGCGGCGAATGTATTTGTCGTCTCCATCCCGGATCGCCCATTGCGTGCGATCACCTCTGCGTGCCCGCCAGTTCAGTTCACGAGGGTAGATGGGATCTCCATTGCGAAGGTGCTCGAGCAGATCGTCACCATCGAGAGTGAGGCCTTGAGGCAACTTGGCTCCAGCCACATTGAGAAAGCTGCGAGTGAGATCCATGAGCGACCCAACTTGAGCCGATTCAGTGCCGGGATTGAGCTTGCCGGGCCATTTCACAAGCAGCGGAACGCGGACACCGCCCTCGAATAGAGTGCTCTTGTAATCACGCCACGGATCGTTGAGACCGGGAACCATGGCTCCGTGATCGCTGGTGAAAACGACGATAGTATTCTCACTGAGTCCACTGCGCTCCAGTGTAGCCACCACTTCGCCAACGGAGTCGTCGAGACTTTGCATCATCGCGATGTAGCTCTCCCGTGTCCCCTTGGTCCATTCGTCGGCACCGGGCAGTCCACCGGGATCTTCGTCCGGTCCTTGAAAAGGGAAATGTGGAGCCGCGTGGGGGATATAGAGGAAAAATGGCTGGGTCGGCCCTTTGCTGCGTTCCTCAAGAAAGCCGACAGCATCCTCCGTGATGAGATCAGTCGTGTAGCCCTCGCGCTGAATTGGCTTTCCGCCCTCGTAGTAGACGGGAAGATCTGACAGTTCTTTGTGCCGGAAATAGTCGACATTGCCACCCAGAAAACCTACGAATTCGTCGAATCCCTGCTCAAGTGGCAGAAACTTCGGCTCGTAGCCGAGGTGCCATTTCCCGAAAACACCGTTGTAGTAGCCTGCCTTTTTTAACTGAGGAGCGAGAACGGCATACTCAGCAGGCAGACCGAGATCGCTCTCTTCAGCAAGACGGATTGCATCGTCGTAGCGACCGACGTTGCCGGTCCCGATTGCGCATTCGAGGCCGCCGACTCTTTGCGGATAGCGGCCCGTTAGGTAGGACACACGCGAAGGAGTGCATTCCGGACCCATCGCGTAAATATTCGTAAATTTCACTCCGTCGGCAGCGAGCTGATCGATATTCGGCGTCTTCAGATCGGGCGCTCCGAAGGATGAAATATCTGCATAGCCCATGTCGTCAGCGACGATGAAGACGATGGACGGCGGCTGATCGGCGAACGCAACAGCCGGCCCGACTACAGGGAGGAGAATTGCGAAAAGTTTTGCAAGGCGTTTTAAATTAGTCATTTGCGAGGGATTTTCACATCTCCTCATACGGAGGGGATGCGGGTTAACTGGAGATACATATATCTGATACTTCCGGTTCAATCAAAGGCCCGCATTACGCCTTGTACGCGCCGCTCTAAATCTGCTGTCGCGCGATCAGTCTGGGCACTGGTGTCGGAGGTGTCGATGAGAATGCCCTCCGCGCGAGTCCACATCACACGGGCGTCGTCTCCAATGACGACCTGATCAACCTCCGGGGAAATCGGGATGCTGACAGAAAAGCGACGGCTTCCATCGTCCCTCAACAAGGCCTGCGTCATTTTCACCTTCATCGTCTTGCCGGATCGCGATACCTTGACGCGGTTCACAGTGTTGAGTGGACTGAACAGCATGCCGCTCACTTGCAGCTCCTCACCGGCAAGTTCGATCGACTCAAAGAGCAGTTGCTCCGACGAGATCGGCATGGTGCCCATGGCGCTGCGTGTCACGGGCGAGGTCGAACACCCGGTAACCAGCAAGAGGGCCAGGACGGACGTGACAAAGCGAATAGGGGTCATCCGAAATAGTCAGGAGCCTCTTCGGGCTTCCACTTGATGTTGCATCCTGTGCTGGGATACCACGGCTGCGGCGTTGCTTGATCTTTTAACAGATTGCTCACCGCTCCCCGAAGATCCGCTCCGGTCGGCTCTCCGCGACCTGGACGGGTGTCGTCGAACTGCCCGGCGTAGACAAGAGCGAGATCAGAATCGAAAAGGTAGAAATCCGGTGTGCAGGCAGCGGCGTAGGCTTTTGCTGCATCTTGCGACTCGTCATACAGATAGGGAAAATCCCAATGGTTGGCGGATGCGAACTCGATCATCTTTTCGGGCGAATCAGCAGGGTAATTGGCGACATCGTTCGCGCTGATGGCAACAGTCTGGATACCCAGCGCCGCGACTTCGTCGGCAAATGTCCCGAATTTCTCTGAAAGGTGGACGACGTAGGGGCAGTGATTGCAGACAAAGGCGATGAGAAGGCCTTTCTTGCCCGAGATAAGATCGTTCCGGCTGTATGCGGTTCCGTTGCCATCAGGCAGGGAAAAATCGGGCGCAGTCTGTCCCGGTTTGAGTTGGAATGTGGAGGGAACTTCGGCCATGTAGGAATGAGGGCGAGGCTCGTCGATTTTTCAATACAAAATCCCTTCGGACGCTAGTTGACAATGTCGGGGTTCGCGCCTACAAGTCCCGCTCGTTTTTTAGCACCCCGGACCAACTAAGCTGATCATGGCAACTGTAGATGTAATTTTGAAAGAGAAGATCGATGGACTCGGCTCCGAAGCCGATGTCGTCGCCGTGAAACGCGGGTTCGCCCGTAACTGCCTGCTTCCGCAAGGACGGGCGTTCGAAGCCACCAAAGGCAACCTTCGTCACGTTGAGCAACTCAAGGGGCTGCGCTCCAAGCGCGAAGCTGATGAGCTTGCCGATGCAGAAGCTGCTGCAGCGCGTCTCAAGAAATTGCGTCTTTCCACAGAGCTTTCGATTGGTCAGGGCGGCAAAGCCTTCGGATCGATCACCACTGCTGATATCGCTGCTCTGATCGCGGAAAAGAGCAAGCTCGACATCGATCGCCACCAACTCCTTCTCGATCATCCGATCAAGACGACTGGCAGCTTCGACATTCCTGTGAAGCTTCACCCCGACGTTGAGGCATCCGTCACCGTGCGAGTTATCGCTCAGGAAGACGGAAAAGAATCGAGCGAAGATTCAAGAGACTGATCGAATATCGAAAATTGTGATTTTGAAAGGAATCACTTTGCGAAACGGAGGCGGGTTGCTTAGATAGCAGGCCCGCCTTTTTCGTTTTCTGGAAGGGAGGGCCGTTCCCCACTCACGAACCCACATGCCCGATTCCTTCACCAAGACCCATCACAAAAATGCTGATGGCGACGCGGGCCTAACTCCAAACGAGGCGACGATTACAAGCCTTCGATCAAACCTGGAAGTGCCGAAGACGCACTTCGCTCCATGCCGCTCAATGCGGACGCTGAACGCGCCGCACTCAGTTGTATGCTGCTCGATCCGAGCACGATTATCGCCAAGGCGGTCGAGAAACTTTCGCCGGAATATTTTTACATCCCGGCCAACAAGATCATCTTCGAAGCGCTGCTGCATCTCTACAAAACACGTCATGAGGGCATGCTCGATCTCATCGTCCTCAGCACCGAGCTCGACCAGCGAGGTCAGCTCGAATCCGTCGGTGGCGGCAAAGCCCTTGCCGATCTGCTCGACGACGTTCCGACCACGGCGCTCTTTGATGACTACGCCGAATTCCTAAAGGAGAAATTCGTTCTCCGTCGCGTCATTCAAGACTGCACAGCGTGTGTCGCCGGTGCCTACGACTCGCCAGAGAACGTTGCCTCGTTTCTCGACTCCGTTGAAAAGGCCGTCCTGAAGATCCGGGACGAGACAGAGAATGAAAAGGGGATTCTGGATATGAAAACGCACGTCATGGGCGCGATTCAATCGATCCAGGACATGTACGAAAATGGAGGCGTCGGCGGTGGCATCATGTCCGGTTTCACTGATCTCGACGCCATGACCAACGGTTTCCACGGCGGGGAAATGATCGTCGTCGCGGCCCGTCCCTCCATGGGCAAAACCTCGTTCGCGATGAACATCGTCGAGAATATTTGCATCCGGAAAGACAACCCCATTTCAGTTGCCGTTTTCAGCCTGGAGATGAGCTGCGAATCCCTCGTGCAGAGGCTTCTCTGTTCGCGTGCCAAAGTGCAGATGCAAAAGTTGCGGGGTGGGTTTCTCGCGAAAAGCGACTTCCCCAAGCTCATGGAGGTCGCCGGCAAACTGGCCGAGGCTCCCATCTGGATCGACGATACACCCGGCCTCACCATCAACGAGCTGCAGGCCAAGTCACGCAGGCTCAAGCAAGAGCACGGCATCCAGATGATCGTGATCGATTACCTGCAGCTTTTGAAAGCGCCCGACACCGCCCGCCGCGACGGTCGTGAAAAAGAGGTCGGAGAAATTTCAGGCGGTCTCAAAGGCATCGCCAAAGAGCTCAACATCCCCGTCATCGTCCTCGCCCAGCTTAACCGCCAGCCCGATGCCCGCGGCGGTAAGCCACGGATGAGTGACCTTCGGGAATCCGGCTCCATCGAGCAGGACGCCGATCTCGTCGGCTTGCTAATGCGGGCGGAAGTCTACGCCGACGACGAAGACGATCGCGAAAGCAAATTTGGCGAGGCCGAGTTCATCATCGCCAAACAGCGTAACGGCCCTACCGGTGAAGTCCCGCTGACGTTTCACAAAGAGTTCATGCGTTTCGACAACCGCGCGAAAGTGGATGAGTGAACAAGGTTAGGCAGGGGTGTTAACCCTGTTTGGTGGGAGAGAAATGATCGCAAACGTCGCCCTTCCGTCATTTTTTCCACACAGCATCGCGACACTTACAGGCATCCTTGTGATCGCGGCTATCGAAGGCTGGTTTCTAATGCGCTGTCTTGATCTGAAATTCCGTGAATCTTACAAACTCTCCCTTCTGGCAAATTGGAAATCGACGATTGCCGGGATTCCTCTCGCTTGGATTCTATGGATGGCGGGACTTCTGCCAGTCACGTGGATTCTTTCAGCGTTTAAACTGAGATTTCATCCCGCACTGGAATCGACATTTCTTCATTCGGCTATATTTGGTGGAATTATGCCGACAGAGTGGAGCAGGATCGGATTCGCCGCTGCTTGGATTCTCATGCTTGTCCCATTCTGGTTTGGTTCAGTTTGGATCGAAAGACGCACAATTTTGAAACGGCTCCCGGAACACGACCCCGAACGGATTTCAAGTGCTGTTGTTCGCGGAAACCTGGCCAGTTATTCCATTTTTCTCATAATTGGAATCGGTAGTCTCTCGATAGCAATCGCCGACTTTCCCGACGAAAAGGGACGCTACAATGAGCTTCGAGCGAAGTGGAAACAGGAACGGCTGGAATGGAAGATCCGTAACGGACCACCTGCACCGGAACATCACAGTTTGAACGGGAATTGATTTTTCTCGCCCGTGAATGGGTGATCGCCTACAACGCTACCTTCAACAATTTTTTTATGAAACCCTGGCAATGGATCCTCATCTCGATGGTGCTCGCGCTCGTCACTGGCGCGATCATCAATGCAACGTGTCTCGTCTCGATGGAACCGGAGATGGTTTTCAATCCGGTCGGGACGACGTTGATCGCGATTTTTGACTACATCGGAACGATTTTTATCAATCTGCTCAAGATGGTGATCGTGCCATTGGTCTTTTCCTCCATCGTGGTAGGCATCGCAGGGCTGGGGAAAACAGAAGGCTTCGCGCGGCTCGGTCTGAAGACGGTCGGCTATTATATGCTGACGAGTTTCATCGCCATCATCATCGGACTGACGATGGTCAATGTCTTCCAACCCGGTTTGGTCGACGGCCAGCCCAACGAGGCGATCCAGCGTCAGATCACAGAGAATCAAGAGCAATACGCCGACAAAGTCAGCGGAAAACTCCAGGGCCAGGAAGGCGGGATGGGCGCGGTGAGCGGCATTTTCCTCCGGATGATCCCGCAGAACGTGTTCGAAGCGTTCGGCGCGAACGACAAGATGCTCGCGCTCATTTTTGTGAGTCTTTTGACCGGGATCGGACTGATTTACATTAGCACCACGGGCAGGGGATCGGTGCTGGGATTCTTCAAAGGCCTCAACGAATTGTCCCTCCTGATTACGAATTGGATCATGCTGCTCGCGCCCATCGGCGTATTCGGATTGGTAGGCGAGACCACGGCGCAAACGGGATTGCCCATCGTCGTGCTGATGGCGAAGTATTTCTTCGTCGTTATTGCAGCGCTGCTGACGCATATGTTCCTGGTCATGCCGCTGATCCTGAAGTTTCTCGGCAAAGTCAGCCCGAAGAATCACTTCATGGCGATGCGTAACGCGATTCTGACCGCCTTTTCCACTGCCTCCAGCTCGGCGACGCTCCCGGTGACGATGCGTGCTCTACGAGAAAACGCAGGCGCTTCGGAGCGGGTTACCAGTTTTGTGCTGCCTCTCGGAGCAACGGTCAATATGGACGGGACCGCTCTCTACGAATGTGTCGCAGTGATGTTTGTGGCGCAGGTGCTTGGCTTTGACATGGCGCTGACGACGCAATTCACGGTCGTGATGCTAGCGTTGCTCACGAGTATCGGCGTTGCTGGTGTGCCGTCAGCCAGCCTCGTTGCGATCACTATTATCGTTTACAATGTAGGTATCCCGAACGCTGAGGCTGTCATCGGGCTCATTCTCGCGGTAGATCGACCGCTCGACATGACGCGCACGGCGGTGAACGTCTTCAGCGATTCCTGTGGAGCAGTCGTGGTAGCGAAGTCAGAAGGCGAGTCGCTCTTCGTCGAGGATTTGACGCCTCCGGAGATCAGCAAGGCGTCGTAAAATCGTGCTGTAGCTGGAAGGCCAGCCCCTGGAAGGCCAGCCCCTGGAAGGCCAGCCCCTGCCATCTGTGAGGCCGGAACGTCTCATTCGGTGGAACCTCTGGGCACCGGGTTCGTTCGTCAGTCCACGCGCGACCGGGGTCACTGACCCCGACTACAGTTATTTGCCCAAAAAACTCTCCTGAAATGCGGCGTTGATTCCGCTATCCACTTTCGCTTACAATCGGCTTTCAATTCGATTGTATGGAAAAATCACCCACCCGTAGAAACTTCGTGAAAGGTGCTGCCGTTACAGCTGCTGCTTTCAATTTCCAAGTTGTCCCGAGCCGTGTCTTCGGCGCTAATGACAAGATCACGCTCGCCGGTATCGGAACGTCCGGCAAAGGAGCCAGCGACATCGCCAATTCGGCTGGCGCTGGATTCGAGGTGACGCACCTGTGCGACATCGTCAACACTGAGAAATACCCCAATTTGGGCGGTGGCTGGGTCAAGACCCGCAGCAGCTTCCCTGACGCAAAGTTTTACGAAGACTGGCGCGAAATGCTGGAGACTGAGGGTGACAAGATCGACGCCGTCACCGTTTCGACTCCCGACCATGTCCATGCTCATGCTTCCGCCGCCGCAATGCGGAAGGGTTGCAACGTTTACTGCCAGAAGCCACTCACTCATGGCATTTGGGAAGCCCGGATGCTGACCGAACTGGCCGCTAAAACTGGCGTTGTCACTCAGATGGGCAATCAGGCGCACGCCGAGAATCACATGCGACGCATGGTGGAACTCGTCCGCGCCGGGATCATCGGTGACATTGTCGAAGTCCACGCCTGGACTAATCGACCTATCTGGCCTCAGGGAATTCCTAAATGGCCGGAGCCGGAAGAAGCTCCCAAGTATGTTGACTGGGATCTCTGGATCGGGCCTGCGCCCTACCACGAATACAGCTCGAAGATCGCTCCTTTCAAATGGCGTGGCTACTGGGACTTCGGCACGGGCGCTCTTGGTGACATGGCGTGCCACATCATCGATTGCAGCTTCTGGGCTGCAGAACTCGGCGCACCTACGAGTGTTTCTGCAGTCAGTGCGGACGGGCGCGGAGCACAGAGCGACATTTCCCCTCCGACCTGGGCAACGATCGAGTATCAGTTTCCCAAACGGAACGGCAAGAAAGCGACCAAGTTCGTCTGGTATGACGGCTACAAGGATGCTGTCTTCAACCCTGAGAAGTGGGCCCTGGAAAGTTCCATCGACGGTGGCAAAATCCGCGAGCGCAATCTGCCGCCAGCGGAAATTCTGGAAGGCATGGGCGGCGACGAGAAGAGCGGCTACGGCTGTGTTCTGGTCGGAACTGAAGGTAAGATCTTTTTCAACCGTGCCAAGGATAACTGGGTTGTTAAGCCTGGTAGCCTCGCGGACGGATTCGACTTCCCTGAGCCGAGCATTCCCCGCGCCCGTGACGAAGATCCGCACAAGGAGTTCTTTGACGGGATCAAAGCCGGCGATGCTGCACTTCCTCAGTCGAAGTTCGCCCAGAGCGGTCCCTTTACAGAAATGGTGCTACTCGGAAATCTCGCCGTTCGCTTCAACAAGAAGGTCGAGTGGGACTCCGAGAAGCTCATGTCTCCCAACACTCCCGAAGCGGCAGATTTTATTCGCCGCAAATACCGCGAAGGTTGGGAACTCGAAGCCTGATTTCTTCTTTAACACGATGTAATTTACCGAAACGGGAGTCCGCTGCGGGCTCCCGTTTTTCGTTCGACACTCTCTCATGCGCACACTCATTCTGCTCACCGCCCTCCTGACAATCGGTCATAGTCATGCCGATGAAGCCACCATCGCCGCTGCCTATCGCGACGGGGATTTCAGCAAAGTTATCAAACTCACCGAAAATGGGGAGCATGACAATCTTCGTGCAGCAGCACTGCAACGCCGGGGGGAGGAGCGATTTTTCGCTGCCGACATCGATGGATCGATCGCAGATTTTGATGCTGTCGTCGCCATTGAACCTTTGCAGGATCCACATCACTGGCAGCGCGGCCTTTCTTACTACTACGCAGAGGAATACGAAAAGGGGAAAGCCCAGTTCGAGCGGCATCAAACCGTGAACTCTCAGGATGTGGAAAATGCTGCGTGGCATTTCATCTGTGCTGTGCGAGCGCCCGACGGCAGCGTGGAGGCAGCACAAGAGGAGTTCATTCCCATCACCCGCGACTCCCGCGTGCCTATGAAGGAGATCCATGCCCTGTATTCAGGCGAAGGATCCGCCGAAGCCGTTTTGGCTGCAGCGGAAGATGACCGCAACGGATTGTGTTATGCCCATCTATACTTAGGGCTCTATTACGAAGCGCTGGGCGAGCAAGAGAAATCCGCTGAACATGTTCGCAAAGCCGCCTACGACTACTCCATGGATCATTACATGGGAAAGACGGCTCAGGTTCACGCGAAGCTCCGCGGAATCGAAGCGGAGTGAGGAGGAAATATCCCGTCAGTCGTATTCCGGCCACGCGTGCTTGGGATAGCGGCCCCGCAGTTGCGCGCGCACTGCGGGGTAGCTGCCTTTCCAAAACTCCGAAAGGTTCTCAGTGACTTGAACCGGCCGGTGATTCGGAGCAAGGATTTCGATCACAACGGGGACGCGACCGTCACAAATAGTAGGGGAGTCCTTCAATCCGAAAAGATGCTGGATCAGCACTGCTATTTTCGGTTTCTCTCCGGCTGCGAAGTGAACCCGGACTTCCTTACCGGTCGACAACGTGAGGCTCTCCGGCGCAAGATGCTCTAACAATCCAGCCTGATGGGGAGGCAGCCATTCGGCGAGTGCGGATGTGACGGGCCGGTCTTTGATCTGTTTGTAGCTGGTTGCTCCGGCGCAGACTTGCTCCAAAATGAGCCGCTTTGCATCGTCATCGATCTCGGCGATCTCGTATTCAGGACAATGCCGGGCGATCAATTCGACGCGGGCAAACCAGGCTTCGACTTTGGCATCCCAGGCCTTCAGATTCAGCTCACCGCTCAGGACGCGTTCCGCAAGAATTGCAGCGGCCTCTTCAAGCGGGACTTCGCCGCTCGGTTTTGTTTCTAAAATGAGATCGCGGAATCGCTTTTCACGCCGGGCCTCGACGCGTCGGGTGCTTTCGTCGTAAACGGCACCATTGCGCTCGTGAAAATCGTCGGGAAAGAGATCGCGCAGCCAGTCTTCCTCGACGCGAGTGCAGAGAGATAGCTTCACATTAAGCTCGCGCCCTTCGATCTCAATCATCTCACCGGCGATAAAAAGATGGGCATCTTTTTCCGCAGCAACGCTGTCCTTTTCAAGCTGCCCGCGACGATTGCCAACCACGGCGCAGGCAAGAGTGGAGGTATTGTGCCGCAGAGCAAGCCGGTCGGAGAATCCAGTGAGAAGAGTTTTGGCAAAATTCTCGCCAGAGTCATCAACCTTCGATCCATTGTCCCAGCGCGAAGCGATACGCAGCAATTGATCCGCGACGCGATCGACATCGCGGCAAGCTCCGGCGTTGATCCCAAGTCGCTCTCCCACTTCCCGGCGAAAGCTGTTCTGTTTCATCTGACTCCACGCCCGGATCTGCGCTTCAAAATCGGACAAATCATCCGGCTTGGAAAAATCAGCCGGCATGAGGTGATCGGACTGTCGCTTGCGATTGGGGAAGAGTGGCCGCGACTGAATTAGCGCTGTAGCAAGGACGGCAAATTCGAGGCAGCCAGTGCGGACCGCTTCAAGGATGACTCGACCAAAGCGCGGCGGAACCGGGAGTTGGCTGAATTTCTTCCCGTCTCTTGTGAGGTTCTCTTCAAAATCGAGTGCGCCCAGTGTTTGTAGACGACGAATCGCTTCGTCTAGCGCCAGGGAGGCCGGAGGCTCGAACCAGCGAAACTGGCGAACATTTTCGATTCCGCTCGAAGCAAGAATGAGCACGGCTTCTGCCAGATCCATCCGCTGAATCTCTGCCGGGATGGCAGCGGCACGATGTGCGTGGTCGCTTTCGCTCCAAAGCCGAATCGCCGTGCCCGGTCCGGTTCGCCCTGCACGTCCCGCGCGCTGATCGGCGGAAGCCTGGGAGATTTTCTCGATGTGAAGGGTGGTGATTCCCCGTCGATGATCGAAGGCTGAGCGTCGTTCCAGACCAGAGTCGACCACGAGCCTGACTCCGTCGATCGTGATAGATGTCTCGGCGACATTGGTCGCCACGACAATTTTCGGGCGATCGCTCCGGGACACCGCGGCATCCTGCTTCTGAGGCGGAAGCTCTCCGTAAAGTTCGTGAATCTCGAATCCCGATGCCCAATTCGCCTTTCTCAGTGCTTGCGTCGTTTTTTGAATCTCATACCGACCGGGCATGAAAATAAGGATATGCCCTTCGATCCCTGTGGCTTTCAGGCACTCCCGGATGACTCGAGCGACGTGGTCCCAGAGTTCGCCTTTCTGCCGCTCGCGTTGCGGCTCATATTGTACATCGACCGGAAAGGTACGGCCTTCGGAAACGAGATGGTGGCAACCGTCGCCAAGGAACTCCTTCAGCGCCGCTGTTTCAAGGGTGGCGGACATGACCACGATTTTGAGATCTGGCCGGAGCTCCTGCTGCACTTCGAGACAGCGGGCGAGGCTGATATCACCGAAGAAATGTCGTTCGTGAAACTCATCAAGAACAACCGCAGCGATACCACGCAGGTCCGGCGAATCGATTAGTTTGCGGATGAGGATGCCCTCCGTGACGAATCGAATGCGAGTATCTCGTGAGACGGCGTTCTCGAAGCGCACTTGATAGCCAACCTCACCACCGATGCGGCTGCCACGTTCATCCGCTACACGCGAAGCGAGCATTCGTGCCGCCAGTCGACGGGGTTGGAGAACGTAGATCTCGCCATTGCCACAAACACCGCTATCAGCGAGGAACTGCGGAATCTGGGTGGACTTTCCCGAACCTGTCGGAGCCTCGACTACGATCCGGGCGGAATCAGCACGGAGAGCTTCGACAAAGCCTCCCTCCAGTTCAAAGATAGGCAGAGTGCGGTCGCGAGACATTGAATGGCGACCGGATTTCGGCTACTCGGGACGTCGCAGCGAAAAGTCGCCGAGATCGCCGTCTTCACTCGAGAAAGTGGCCTCAAAGGCATCATTGTCGATGATTGCCTTGTGTCCGAATCTGCCGAAAAATCCGAGATTTTCCTCTCCGTTGACGAAATAGCGATTCCCGCGTCGGTCGACATCGTAGCTGACGGTGTAGCTACCAGAGAAAATTTTGCCCCAAGTTGCATGATAGCGGAAATCGTATTCCCCGGGCTCATCAGAAGAGGGGGTGACAATCGCTCGTAGATCTCCCGAATGGCCGTTTGTATTTGTAGTCCAAGTGCCTTGCCAGGGGCCTGAAGGGGCCTTGTATTCGGCTGCTTCGTAGACCGTGACTGCCTTGTTGTAGGCGCTGTTAAATCCACAGCTACAAAGGAATGCGCTCGAAAAGACAGCAATGAAAAGCGGAAGGAGTTTCATGATTGGAAATTGAAGAAAGCCGCGTTCCAACTGCACCGCAAGCGCCAATCAGTTACGTCTTTGATGCTCCGCCCGAATCGCCTCCGATTGCCTGACACAGCGTTACAATTCGGTTAGCGGCTTCAAATAGCGGCGATGTCCGACTTTTCGCACCTTCAGTATTTCCAAACTTCAGCTCCTCACCAGCGAGCAAAAACTGCTGTAACTCCTGCTGCGCCGCCTCAGGCATTTTCGAGCGTTCCCGGGAAACTCGATTGAGAAATTCCTGAGCGGTCTCATAGCGTATCGGATCGTCAAATTTCTCAGCCAGATAGTCTTTAAGGGCTTCCGAAAGCTCAAGAGAAAACTTGTTGGGATCGAGAGAGCTTTGCGTTTGTTGCAGCTCCAGCAGACGTTTGCCGACGCGTTGTTCAGGCGACAGTGCAGCGCCCTTGTTTCCCGATCTTCGACGCCACCACCAGATAGCTAATCCAATCGCGACAAGAACAAGCAGCAGCAGCACCGCCCCGAGATAAATCGGCCAGACGGGATCCTTTGGCGCGAGAACTACGATGTCGTAGATGTCATCCGGAGGGGGAGTCTGTTGTGCCAGAAAATGCATCACAAATGGGGAGCGCTTACTGCGCACCCTCCCGGCGTTTGAAAAAGGAGTGAAGGGCGGGGAGATACTCCTCATCCGTCCGCAGGGCGATTTTGTCGACGGAGAGCCGCTTGAATTGCGAATCAATCTGATCCTGCCACCGTTGCGCTTCGGCGTTGTAAGCGGCACGGACGCGAGGGTTTGAAGTATTCACTTCCACCTGCCGTCCCGTTTCCGGATCTTCGAGCCGAACATGTCCGGCAGAAGGGAGCGTGAGTTCGGCCGGGTCGCTTACCTGGATGGCAACGAGATCGTGCTTGCGGTTGATGATGCGAAGGTCCTTGTCCAGATCCTCATCGAAAAGGAAATCCGAGAGCATGAAAACGAGCGAACGCTTCCGGACCGCATTCTTCAACAAGTCGATCGGCGCGGAGAAGGATGTAAGGTGGCCTTCCGGCTCGAAAAGCAGAATCTCTCTGATAAGCCGCAGCGCGTGTCCCGTGCCCTTTTTTGGTGGGAGATACAACTCAACTTCATCCGTGAAAAGAATCAGGCCCACTTTGTCCTTGTTTTGCAGCGCGCTGAACGCCAGAAGAGCCGCCACCTCAGCCATGAGTTCCCGCTTGCTCGGCCCGTGACTTCCGTAGTCGCCCGATGCGCTGATGTCGACGCAGACAAAGACGGTCATCTCCCGTTCTTCGGTGAATTTTTTCACAAACGGATGCCCCATTCGAGCGGTCACATTCCAGTCGATGGAGCGGACTTCATCGCCGGGCTGGTACTCGCGAAAGTCCTCGAAATCGATGCCTTCGCCCTTAAAACAGCTGTGGTATTCGCCGCCAAAGCTCTCTCGAACCAGGCCGCGGGTGCGCAATTCGATCTTGCGAACTTTTCGCAAGATCTCGGTAATCTCGGACCGGGAGTGCTCCGTGAGATGATCAGGACTGTTGCTGCCGCTACGTCGTCGCATATACAGATCTATTTTCCTGCGAAAGCCTTGCTGAGAGCAGCGACTTCTTCGACTTCCATTTCGCCCTCGTGAATCACGAGACGATAGCGCACCGTCAATGGATTCTCGGGAGTCACATCAGCAACAAAGTAGCTGCCGAAACGACCGTAGGCTCGCTCACTGTAGCGAGCCGGCTTGGGATTCTCAGGGTGATCGAGGTAGGAGACTGTGTATTGCTTGTTGTCGAGAGTGAAACAGAGGGCTTTCCACGCCTGGTTACGCGTCTTGTCGGAGTCAGTTTTAGGAGACCAGTTGATCGCTTGACCCGGCTCGCCCTTGCCGGCCGGGCGCAGGTAGTAGGTCGCGTTCTGTGACTTTTCGTTCACATCGTTGTGAGCACGGAATTGAAACCCGGCGTGTTGCGGATCGCCATCAAGATGAACGGAGGGCACAGTCGGAGTTAATGTGGATTCAAAATCGACGACGACGTCTTTTTCATCCAGCGAGAAGGTCATCGTCCGTTTCTCTTTCGCGAAGACGTTGCCTTCGGTGTCGATCCAGTCGATCTCGGCGGTGAAGCTCGCGCTGTCCTCGTCGGCTTCCTGCTTCAGGAATTTGCGGTGAATCTGATGGGCGTCGCGACAGTGCCATGTGTCGATATTCTTGTGTTCCTTCCCGGACTCGTCGGTATAACTGACCTTTGAAAAGCCAAAAAAGATACCGCGGTGGTGTGTAAATTTCCCTCCCGGCCCTTTGGTGATGAAGCTGTCGCTGCTCGACGGTTGGTAGATGTGGCAGAATGGTTTGTAGGTTTCCTCGCGCCGCCCGGGAGTGGACTCGTCGATCTCCTCATAGACGTAGCGAGCGATGCTGCGCTTCCCGTTCTTTAGATCGAGGCATTCACCTTCGGTGTCCGTCCATTCGAACTGGGCATTCGAAAAGAACGGAATGATCGCCGCAGAAAGGCACAAAAGACGCAACAAGGATTTCATAAACTGATAACTATTCACTGATCACTGACTACGGTGCCACCAAGCCTTTCTCCACCATTTCGGCTTTTGACAGCCGTGGACGTACTCTAGCTGGAGTCGGGAGGCCCGAGACTCGATCAAACTCGTCGGCAGTCCGCAACTCAGGCGCACCGTCTTTGGTTCTCTTTTCCCAGTCGATCAATGCAGCCCGCATGGCCCGCAGGAGAGGGGAGTATCGTTCATCGGCCACAAGGTTGTTCAGTTCAAAAGGATCGAGCCTGGTATCATAAAGCTCCTCCTCAGGTCGCGGTGCGACGAAACACGCCATCTGGGCCTCGGTTAGCTCGCCCTTCTCGCGAAGACGGAGCAGTTCTACATAAGTTGGGCTGCGCAATCCATCCGCTGAAGGTGTTTGCGGAAGGTCGTTGTAGTAGTTTCGAATGTACTTGTACCGTTCATTCCGAACGGAACGAACGTGATCCTCGTAATCGTGCCAATTCTTCTCTGAGTAAACGTAATCGCGAATGGGTTTTTCAGGATCAGTCAGAAGTGGTGAAAAGTCGACGCCTTCAAAGGTCGGGCCCGGATAGTTGATTCCTCCCAGTTTTAGAAATGTTTTCGCAATGTCGACCGAACTGACAAGGCGATCACATACCGAACCAGGCTTCACTTTTGCCGGCCATTTCACGATCCACGGTGTTTTGATGCCGCTGTCATAAAGAGTCGTCTTGTCGCGGGGGAACGGTCGTCCATTATCGCTGATGAAAAGGACGAACGTATTCTCGCTCATGCCCTGGGCATCGAGTTCGTCGAGGACCTTTCCGACGTAGCTGTCGAGGCGAGTAATCTCGTCGTAGTAGAGCTGGTAGTCGGCGCGGACAGCGGGAGTATCGGGATGGTAGGGAGGCACTTTGATTTCTTCCGGCCGGGAAGGATCGTCGATGATGCCGGGATGGTAAGGTCTGTGTGGATCAAGTGCCGCGAGCCAAAGGAAAAATGGCTGCCCGGCAGGGCGATCGCGCATGAGTGAGATCCATTCAGCAGAGCCACTCTGTGCTTCGCCTTCGAGCGTCTCTTTGAACTTCCCTTCCTTTGCAGCCTCGCCACTGGGCAGCTGAAAGCCGGAAGTGTCGACCTCACGAATTTCATCGAACCGGTCGCGAATTTCGTCACCAAGGTGCCACTTCCCGGCGGCAGCAGTCCAGTAGCCCTTTTCTTTGAGCAGCTCTACAAACGTGGTCTGGTCGGCAGGGACGGGCCAATGGAGTTCTTCCGCATTTGTCTGATGAGGGAAACGCCCGGTGATGATGCTCGCCCGGCTCGGACTGCAGGAACTGATCGTGAGAAAGGCGTTGTCGAAACGCATCCCCTCCGATGCGAGGCGCTCGAGGTTTGGCGTCATAATCATGTCATGCCCGTAGGGAGAGGAATCGTCCCAGGCCATATCGTCACCAATGATGAGTACCAGATTAGGCAACTTCATTAATTCCGACTGGCGGGTGGCCTCCTCCGCAGCTTTCGCTTCCTTTTCAGCCTCATCGTCTTGAGCCGCCAGAGGCAGCCAGGCGAGGGCCAAAAGCAGGAGAAGTGAGAAACGGGGCAACATGCGTGGAATGAAGCAGAATCTCCCGAAGTTTCCAAGCTCCACAATGCAAAAAGCGCCTGGTGGACACAGCCGTGCTGATAAACGAGCAATATCTGACAGGGTTTGGTGCATGACTTGACCCTGTTGAGTCATCTCTGGATGCTGTAATTACGGTGTATTTCGGGCGTGACATTGTGAGGTGCTGAATGGACAATTCCTGAAGAATGCTCCGCCTTTCGCTTGCTCTTGTTTTTCTCGTTTTCTCCACTTCGGTCGCGCCGGGGGCCGAGCCGCTGTGGTCGATGGGTAAAGCCAAGGTGAGCGGCGAAAAGCGCGTCGAGATCGACCGGAAGAGCTTTACGGATCAGCTAAAAAAAACAGGGGCCATCACGATTGATGCGTGGATTCTGCCGGAAAACTTGAAGCAGAAAGGCCCGGCCCGGATTCTGACATTTTCCAAGAATACGAATGAACGCAATTTTACGCTCGGACAGGAGGGTGATAGGATCGAGGTTCGACTGCGGACAAATCGAGGGAGCAAAAACGGCACACCGGGTTTGGCGACGAAGGCCGGCTCATTGAAGAAGGAGTGGACGCATGTGGTCTTCACTCGTGACCGGGACGGCAAGGCCCAGATCTTTCTGAACGGCAAGCTTTCCGCTTCGAAGTCCATTCCGGGCGATTTTTCGAACTGGAATGACGACTTTTCCTTTCAAGTCGGAGACGAGGCGGGCGGCGGTCGGCCATGGAAGGGTGAAATTCGCTCACTCGCTATTCTTGCAGAATCCGGTGGGAGCGGGAGGGCAAAACCCAAGCAGGCACCAGTGAGAAAGGTCGATCCGAACGTTCAACTCTTTGAAACCCGAGTCACGACGATCCTGACCCAGCATTGCCTGGAGTGCCACGATTCCTCAACGGCGAAAGGTGATCTCGATTTGTCGAAGCGCTCCGATGCTCACGCAGAAGATGGCATTCTTGTCGCTGGAAAAGCAGCTGACAGTCTGCTGTGGGAGTCGATCGAGTCGGACGAAATGCCCCACAAGCGTCCGGCGCTGTCCGCGGAGGAGAAAGCATTGATCAAGTCCTGGATCGATGGAGGTGCGGATTGGACTGTGGATTTTATTGATCCCGCGATTTATGGGCGACCGGTGGAAGTGGTGCAGCAACGGGTTGCCCGGCTGACGCGGGACGAATACATCGCAACGGTGCGCGACACGTTTGGTGTCGATATTTCTGCGGAAGCGGAGGAATGGCTGCCTGCTGAAATTCGCGCCGATGGATTCAGCAACACGGCCTATAATTTGACCGTCGACCTGGCTCATGTGGAAGCCTATTCGCGATTGGCAGAGCTGATTGTCGATCGACTCGACGTGGCTGCTTTCGTAAAGCGTTTCTCCAATCTGCGTGACCTCACGGACAAGACGATGATCGCGCTGATCCAGGAGATGGGTGAATGGGTGCTACGCGGGCCACTGGAGAAGCCGGAGACCTCCCTCTACCGGGGAATTTCTACATCAGTTGCATCGGCGGGCGGTGACTTCGACGAGGCCGTGGGAATCGTGATCGAAGCGATGGTACAGTCTCCGCGTTTCACCTATCGCATCGAGGAGAGTCCAGGAGAGCGCTCGCTGGTCGACGGATACGAAATGGCGTCCCGGCTCAGTTATATTTTGTGGGGTAGTTCGCCGGATAAAGAGCTCTATCGGGCAGCGGAGAGGGGTGGGCTATTCGACAGCAAGAGCATCGCTGCCCAGGCGGAGCGGATGCTGAAAGATGACAGGGCAAAAGAGCGTTCGTTCAACTTCGTTTCAGACTGGCTGCATCTTGAGCGATTACAAAATATGCAGCCTTCGCCGGAGATGTTCCCTGACTGGGATCCTGAATTGGCTGCGGCGATGCGCGAAGAGACGTTGACGTTTTTCGACGAAGTTGTCTGGAAGGAACGGATGCCTCTGTCGACCCTGCTGAATGCGAATTTCTCTTTCCTGACGCCGGAGCTGGCGGCGCACTACGGTGTCGAGGCCGGTTCGAAAAAGGGAATGCAACGGGTTGAATTTCCGGACGACTCATCACGCGGCGGACTGCTGACGCAGGGGAGCATTCTGACCGTCGGCGGCGACACTGCATCTATGGTGACGCGGGGACTCTTCGTTCTCGATGATCTCTTGCGTGGCGTCATTAAAGCCCCTCCACCGTGTGTTGATACAACCCCGGTTCCAAGCAAGCCCGGGATAACACAACGTGCCGTAGCGATGGAGCGGGTTGAGAGCAAAAACTGTGGCGGGTGTCATTCCAAATTTGAACCGCTCGCCTACGGATTGGAAAAATTCGACGGCCTCGGACGCTATCTTGAGGAGGACGAATTCGGAAACGCATTGCGCGAAGATGGCGAAGTCCTTTTTCCAGGAGATGCAGAAGCTGTGCCGTTTTCCTCCGTCGCGGAATTGATGGACCTGCTTGCCGGGAGTGCCCGCGTTAAGGAGACGCTGACGTGGAAACTCATCCAATGGGCGGTTGGTCGCCCTCTCAACGCTTACGACGCGGATGCCGTTCGTGAAATCCATGAATCCTCATTGAAAGCCGGCGGGCGCTACACGGATGTCATGGCTGCCATTGTCCAAAGCGATCTAGTCCGTTATTCTGCGGCCGGTCCGGAGCCTCTTTCTTCCAACTAGAATCTTGTCATGAAAAACTATTCTCTCTCCCGACGAACTCTATTGCGAGGTATCGGCGGCATCGCCGTTGGCTTGCCCATGCTGGAAGAAATGATGCCAACGACGGCCTGGGGAGCTGCGAAGAGCGCAGGTGACGTTCCGGTGCGGGCATTCAACGTATTTTTCGGTCTTGGCATCCCGGCGCCGGTGCAACCGGACACCTTCAGCGGTGTCCTGGAGCCTCTTGCTCCGCTGAAAGATCAACTTTTGGTAATGCGCGGAGTCGATCAGACCCGTTGCGACCGATCCGGAATGAATGCGCATTTTGATGGGGCGTCCGGGGCTTTCACCGCGTCGGCCCCTGATGGCGAAGCACGCTCGGGTGGCGCATCGATCGATCAACTGGTGCGCCGGGCGCATTATCCTGATGGCCTTCCTGCCGGGATGGTGCCGACCCTTGTTGGAGGGACCTTTTTCCGACGCAGCCGGGTGGGGCGCTATGTGCATAGCTACAATCCCGATGGGACGGTGGCCTCGACGATCCAGGAGAAACCGCGTGATCTCTTCGAGCGGGTATTCGGGAATGTCAGGGAAGGCGAGGGAGATGATGAGCGTCGCGAGCGACTGAAGCGAAGCGTTTTGGACTCGGTCGTGGATCAATACCGCTTCTACACCGGGCCGAATTCTCCGCTGGGACATGATTCAAAAGAGCGATTCAAAGATCATCTCGACCGGGTTCGCGAATACGAGCAACGCGCCTTTGCTGTCGAGATTGCTGATCCACGGGCGCCTGAAATGCCCCCGAAGTCGGATCTAAAACACGGCGGTGCAGCTGACCCGGGTGGCGAGGGGATTGACATCACGCTGGAGGAATTACGCGAGGAATGGCGTCTCATGGCCGATCTTTATGCGCTCTCAATCCAGATGGACCGGGCGCGTTTCGGCTCGATTACTTTTTTGGCAGCAGGTGAGCGCATCCGTTTGAAGGGCGACTATCACTACGACGGACGCCTGATTCACAGCTTCGATGACTCGGCGCAGTTAAAAGGTTCAGGTGCGAAGGGGTGTAGCCACGAGTGGTGGCACAAGTTCAACGAGAAGAACAAGAATGAACAACTCCGCGCCCACGCGCACATGAAGATGAACGAGGTCGCTTATTTTCTGAACCGCCTGCACGAAGGCGACGAGTGCCGTGAAGCCAACGGGAAATCGATTCTGGAGAATTCGATGATCACGATTTCCACGGAATCCGGTGACGGGCGTCACAGTGATGTTAAGCGCGAACTGTCAGGGGTCTTTCATGCTGTCACCGGTGCGGGTGGTCGTTTTAAGACTGGTCAAGTCATCGACACATCAGCCGAGGGTATTGATATCTATAACACCATGCTCGGAGCAATGCAGGTTGGGGAGAAATTGGGGCCGAAAGACCGGAAGCACCGCAGTTACGATGCGATGATGGCTTGATTGATAGGCCGTCGATGATCAGTAGGCAGCCAGAGCCTGGCAGCGCTGAATCAGATTCTGAAAAATCGCTGTACGATCAAAATTCAACGCGAAGGCACGGGCGCGATCTGACAACTCCTGACGTTCCTCGTCGGTCATGAAATAGGCTCGATTGAGGCACTCGCGAAGTTCGTCGACATTTCCAGCTTCGTGCACCAGGCAATTACCGCCAGTCGCCTCAGGAATGCCACCGGTCTCCGTCGTAATGGCAGGCCCAAGGCCTCCGGCGAGCATTTTCTCTGCAACGGCGATGCCGAAAGTTTCGATGAATTCGGGACGCGGCTTGCTGGGCAGGCAGTAGGCAAAGCATCCGTGCATCAGCACACCTTTTTCTTCATCGCTGACATCGTCTAGGACCCGAATGTTCTTGTCGGATTCCGACATCGCTTTGATTTCTTCCTTCATCGGGCCGTTGCCGCAGATGACGAGGGACTTAATTCCATAGAGTTCACTCGACTTGTAGGCATTGATCAGGTCGTCAACGCCCTTGGCACGGGCGATCCGCGAAAGGAACATGATGTAGTCGTCCTTTTCCAAATCCCTGGCTGAGAGAACTTCATTTACACGATCCGGATCATTCTCGATTTCGGTGTAGGCGCTCGTGTCGATAGCGGGAAAGCTGATCTCGACGCGCTCGGAAAGCCGCTTCGCGAAGTCAGTGCCGAGCTTGGCGTCGACTTTGCCAGCCGATTCAACGATGAGGTCTTTGGTGAATTGGCTGACCGCGACGGGAAGGTCGTGTTTCAAGAAATTAGCGAGAACCATTTGAGCGGCGCCGGTCTGTCCAGATTCCAGTGCGCTACTGACAACGTTGGTGATGTCTGAGCCAACTGCTTCGCCAATGGTAACAACGTCGGGGCGATCCCGCAGTTCCTTAAAACTGTTGACGGCGCTGATCACCATCTGCCCATGTGGGACGAGGTAGAGGTCCATCACGATCGATTTTCCCGGCAGCTTGTGAAGCAGGTCGGCGATCTGTCCACTGATGGCATAGCCAAGGCGGCCGTCTAGAACCTTGTAATTCCCGATTGGTTCGGGGCGATGAACCTCAATGCCGGGAGAGTAGGGCGATATCGTATCAAGCGGTTTGAGTGGAAGCCCGCTCTTTTCAAGAACATCGATCGGATAGCTGACGATGTGAACGGAGTGAAAGCCCTCTGCAAGAGCAGCTTCGGCGAGGTTACGTGCCTCGGTTGAGTGTCCACAAATGATTGGATCAGCGCGGACGATGAGAATCAGATTAGCGATGCGGCTTTCATTGGCAGGATCAGCGGAAATGGATTT
>Ga0222633_1000829_pt1 | contig 21643 bp, 27 predicted proteins | sample AntAcemetageno48_FD_179816 | JGI IMG/M metagenome (GOLD analysis project Ga0222633, IMG submission 179816) | Saline water microbial communities from Ace Lake, Antarctica - #48 | ecosystem: Environmental > Aquatic > Non-marine Saline and Alkaline > Saline | place: Antarctica: Ace Lake | collected...
TCTCCCATTCCGAGGGTGAAGAGAGTAGATCCGGTGAAATAGGCCCGGTCGATGTGTCCGGGTTCCACGCCGGTTTTGGTATGCACGATGCTGCCGGGATCGGCGCAGAACAAAACCCACCAGCCGAGCCAAAGCATGGCCACCCAACCGAAGATGACGACGAGCATGCTAACGCTTCCCGCGACCGGCAGAAGTTTCCTTCGCAAGGGATGGGGAGTTCTCTTGGCCAATGCAGAAATCGCCCGGCAAACCGCGCTACTGATCGGCCCCGCACCGCGAGGGATGACGGTCGTCCAAAGAGCGTCAACAAAAGTGACCGCGAGCAAGGTGAAGCCCAAGATAAGGAGAAAAATATTCATGTCGATGAAGTCGACCGATTTCTGAGGAAGAAAAACTCCGTAATCAGGATCGCTGCCATAACGGCCGCCGCCACGATGAGCACCAGTGGGTCTGAGTTACCTTTCACCCAGAGAAAGCCGCCGAGAATGATCAGATTCAGAACGATTGCCATGACTGGGATCACGGGATTGACCTCGATCGCTTTTTTCAGGTGACGCAGCACGCCCCAGTGAACAGCGATGTCCATGATCAGATAGAAAATGATACCCAGCGCCGCGATCCGCGATAGGTCAAAAAAAGCCGTCAGCAGCAAACCCAGCACAACCGTATAAACCAGCGTATGCTTCTGTATGCTACCCGGCATTCCGAAGTGACTGTGTGGAACCAATTTCATCTTGGTCAGCATAGCCAACATGCGGGAGACCGCGAAAATACTGGCAATGATGCCGCCCGCCGTGGCCAGCATGGCCAGAATCACCGTAAACCAGACCGCGTATTCGCCCAGCGCCGGGCGGGCGGCAGCGGCCAACGAGTAGTTGCGCGTGGCGATGATCTCTTCCAGCGACAGGTTGCTGGAGACCGCAAAACCCACCAGCGCATAAATCACCACACAGAGGGCGATCGATATGGTGATGGCTTTACCCAGATTCCGGTGCGGGTCTTTCAGTTCCGAACCGCTATTGGTAATGGTGGTAAACCCTTTGAAGGCCAGAATGCCGAGGGCCGTGGCACCAAGAAAACTGGTCACCGATGCTCCGGGGGCCGCCGCGGAAAAATTCACTTCCACCGAATCCGCCGCCAACACCCCGACCACGCCGAACAGGACGATCCCCCCAATCTTAATGAAGCCAAGAACTGTCGAGATTCCCTGAATCTTGCTGTTGCCGGACAGGTTGATGAGAAAAGCCGCCACCAACAACCCCACCCCCAGGACGGGAACCAGCAGGCTGCTGTCATCGATTTCAAACAATTGCAGGGTGTAGGATCCGAAGGTCCGCGCCAGAAAACTCTGAGCGATGACCATGGAAAAATACATCAACAGGGAATGGAAGGCGGTCGTCAGAGTCGGGCCGTATGCTTTCTCCAGATACATGGCGATACCGCCAGCGGAGGGGTAGGCATTGGACAGTTTGACGTAGGAATAGGCGCTGAATGAGACGATTAACGCGGCGGAAAGGAACGCTAGAGGAAACAGACTTCCGGTCATCTCCGCCATCTGGCCAGTCAGCGCGAAAATCCCGGCCCCGATCATCACGCCGGTGCCCAAGGCAATGGCGCCGATCAGCGAGAGGCTGTCCGCTTGATAGTTTGAAGTTCTGTCGGGCATATCTTTCATGTTAAGTTATTATTTCCCCATGCGAAGGCTCAGATTATAGATCCCGGCGATCAGCAGCTTTCTTTTTGGTTCACCCCGCTGTCGTCCCGCCTTCGCCCTGCCAGTCGGTGCCGTGGATGAGGAGATCCGGGGTGACGTCCGCGATATGCTTGGCACCGCAAGCAGCCGCAAGGTCGAGAGCGGCTTTCACAGTGCGGCGGTGGAAGTTCGCAACCCGGTGCTTCTTTTCATCGACCACGAGACCTTTCATCAGCTTCGGATCCTGGGTGGCAACCCCGGTGGGACATTTGTTGGTATCGCAGCGCAGGGCCTGGATGCAGCCGACGGCGAGCATGAAGGCGCGGGCGGAGTTGCAGGTGTCCGCTCCGTAGGCGATGAGCTTGACGATGGAGAACGCCGTGAGGACTTTCCCGCTGGCGATCACCCGAATCTGATCGCGCAGGCCGTGTTTCCGCAGCTCGCTATCAACGAATTTCAAAGCCGGCTCCAGCGGAAAGCCGACCGAGTCCGAGTATTCCAGAGGTGCCGCGCCGGTGCCGCCTTCCGCTCCATCGACGGTGATGAAATCCGGGAGTATGCCGGTGGATTTCATCGCTTCGCAAATGGCTGTGAACTCGGATTTTTTTCCGATACACAGCTTGAAACCGACGGGTTTGCCGCTGGAAAGATTGCGTAGCTTTTTAATGAAATCCAGCAGGCCGGCGGGATCGGAGAATTCCTTGTGTCCCGGTGGTGAAAGGACGGTGGTGTTGGGCTCGATCTGGCGAACCTTGGCAATCTCATCGTTGTCTTTCTCCGCAGGAAGGACACCTCCGTGACCGGGTTTGGCGCCTTGTGAGATTTTCAGCTCGATCATTTTCACGTGATCATGCGTGGCTTTTTCCTGAAATGATTCCGGATCGAAATTGCCGTCATCGGTCCGGCAACCGAAGTATCCCGTGCCTATCTGCCAGACAACATCGCCACCGCCTTCGAGGTGGCATTTGCTCAGTCCACCTTCACCGGTGTTCTGATAGAACCCGCCCATCTTCGCACCGTGGTTCATGGCGAGGATGGCGTTTTTACTGATCGCGCCGAAGCTCATCGCGGAAATATTGAGAATCGATGCCTCATAGGGATATTTGCAATCGGCACCACCGAACCTGACACGTGGTGGATCGGCCGGAGGATCGACGGGGAAAATCGAATGCGTCAGCCCCTCGTATTCCGGTTTGTAAATGTCCCGCTCGGTGCCATAGGGATGGGTGGGCGAGAGGTCTTTGCTCCTTCGATAGGCGAGGCGGCGGTGGTTGCGGGAGAACGGTTTGCCATCTGTGTTGCGCTCGATGAAATACTGTTGGATCTCCGGCGAGATCATTAAACTAAAATGTCGAAAATGACCGAGCACAGGGAAATTTCGCAGGATCGTGTGTGGTTTCTGAAGCATGTCGTAGAACCCTAGTAGCACCAGCGGACCGACGATTAGGAACAGCCACCAGGCGGCCGGGAAAAACCAGGCGACCGCCACCACACCGACGACAAGAACCAGGCTGATTAGAAGAAAGAGATGTCTCATGTAATAGTTTTCGTGAGTTTTCTGAGCATTATTTCAATTCCTTGAGATATTTGATGCTGGATGAGCCGAATTCGATTACCTCCGGGACGTGGCCAGTGAACATGAGCTTGGCCATGGAGGTGGCGTAACCTTTCAACTGATCGAAGGTGACATGCGGCGGCATCGCGAGAGCGTTTTTATCGGTGAAAATATTGATCAGCGCGGGGCCGTCGTGAGCGAAGGCTTCCCGGAGCGCTGGCTCCACCTCACTGGATTTTTCCGCGGTCCAGCCACGGATACCCATCGCCCGGGCGAGCATCGCGAAATCAGGATTCTCCATGCCCGTCTCCCAATCAGGATAACCAGCTACCCGCATTTCCAGCTCCACCATGGCCAGAGCGCGGTTGTTGAAAACGATGATTTTCACGGGAGCCCTGTATTGGCTGATCGTCATGAGATCGCCCAGCAACATGGTGAGCCCGCCATCGCCGCACATGGCGATGACTTGCCGGTTGGGCTGCTGCAACGCCGCGCCAAGAGCCATGGGCATCGCGTTTGCCATCGAGCCGTGATTGAAAGAACCGGTCATGTAGCGGTCGCGTTTCCCGCCGAGATAGCGGGCTGCCCACACCGCCGACATGCCCGTATCGACCGTAAAAATCGCATCGTCGGTGGCGAGCTTGTCGATCACCGCGGCAACGTATTCTGGATGGATCATGTCTTTTTTAGAATGCTCATCGACATAGCTCCGGTATTTTTTCTCTACCGATGCGTGCAGCTCGCGCATGTCGTTGAGGAAATCGTTGTCGTGTTTCTCATCGAGCATCGGAAGAAGGGTTTCCAAGGTAGGGGCGATGTCTCCGCAGTAGCCGTAGTCCACTTTCGCACGACGTCCGATGCGCTCCGGCTTGATATCGACCTGGATGATCATGTTCTTTTCCGGCAGAAATTCGGTGTAAGGGAAATCGGTGCCCAGCATCAGCAGGACATCCGCTTCCTGCATGGCGGTGAAGCCTGACTTCATACCCAGTAGGCCGTTCATGCCGACCGCATACGGGTTGTCTTCTTTGTCGAAAAAGATCTTCCCGCGATAGCTGTAGCCCATGGGTGCGCGTAGTTTTTTGGCGAGCGCCATGACCTGGCTTTGGGCGTGACGGCAGCCGTAACCGCAGTAGATCATAACTTTTTTGTTCGAGTTGATCACCTCGGCGAACTCACTGTTTTCCTCTGTTGATGGCACGGTCAAGGAGCGCGGGAAGAAATTGATTTCCCCGGTCGCGAGTTCGGGGGCGTCCGCTTCGGATACGTCTCCCGGGAGGCCAATCACCGCGACGCCACGCTGGCTAATCGCATGCTGAATGCCAGTTTGCAGGGCGTGGATTGCCTGGGTGGGCGTGTTCGCCATAAAGCAGTATTTCGAGCAATCGTCGAAAAGCTTGGTGACGTTGGTCTCTTGGAAACTTTCCAAGCCGAGTTTGCCGGTGTTCACCGTTGTGGCGATGGCGAGGACCGGGTTCCCTGAGCGGTTGGCATCGTAAAGGCCGTTGATGAGGTGGACATGACCGGGGCCGCTACTTCCCATGCAGCAGGCGATGCCTTCCTGCTCGGCTTCCATCGAGGCGGCATAGGCACCCGCTTCTTCGTGGCGGACGTGAATCCATTGCAGCCGTCCATCGCGGCGGACGGCGTCGTTGATGGGATTGAGGCTGTCTCCGGTGACAGCGTAAACCCGTTTCACTCCCACTTTCACGAGCATGGAGACTAGAATATCGGCGACATTTTTAGGCATGATTTTCCTTTTATGGTTATAGGTGTTTACTTCACCGTGGGGTAGTGATCTCCACTCAATGATGATCTGTTTCTTCGCCGGTTTCCGCCCGCAGAGAGTCCTGTTCCTGAGTGGTCAGATCTGGCAGATGACGGATGAAAGCGACGAGCTTCCATATCTCCTCATCAGTGTGCGTGGGACCGAAGGCGGGCATGGCGGTCATCCGGATGCCATGTTTGACAACCCAGAAAAACTCTCCGTCCGACGTGTCGTTTTCTTTGCCTAGCGAAGGTGCGGACGGATGGATTCCCTTGGATAAGTCGGCGGCTTCCACGTCGGGCGCTCCATGGCACATGACGCAATTCTCGCGATAATGGTCCAGACCCGTGGCGATGGCTGCTGAATCACCGGCGTATGGATTGGTTCCCGTCGGGGCACGCTTTCCCACCGACCGGTCCAGCGCCCACGGCGCGATGGTCCGTTCGATGAGACCGGGCTTCACGTCAGCCCCCATGTTAATTGCGCCCATGGCCAGGAGGATTATCGGCACGACGAGGGGAACCAGAATGCCGGTCACAAAACTTAACCCTATCATCCATTTGTTTTTCATTTTCATAACGGTGTTTTCATTTTGATTTATTTTGTTGCTTCATCGAACGCCGCGTTCGCACGGACGTTTATCCACAGCAGCCACCGGATTGGTCGTCGGGCTTGGCATCGGCTGGTGTGGTCAGGAATTTCCTCCGGCAGTGCTCGCTGCAGAAGTAGAAAGTCCTGCCGTCACGTTCGGCGTGATGAGCCGTGTGGCGGTGTCGACCGTCATGCCGCAGTCGGGGTCGTTTTTTTTGGTCTTGGATGGGCTCAATATCGTCGTTGTTTCTGATCTGTTTTAATTGTGCTTTCGATTTAGGTTGCCCGTGAGCTGCAGAGTTTCAATCGGACCGATTGTCGCGCGTGCTAGTCATGGCACCCCATTGACCCCAGCGCGGGATGAACATCGGCACCCGTTTCCGGTAGGCACGATATTTATCGCCGAATTCCTCCTCGACTTCGCGCTCCTCACTTCGCGCCAGCCAGTAGTAGGCAAGAACGATGACGGGGAATAGCGCGACGGAAAAAATAGTGGGCCAATGCACGATGCCCTCGCCGAAGAGTGCGATGAACAGTCCGGTGTACTGGGGGTGTCGCACCAAACCATAGAGGCGGTCCGTAACGAGCCGGCCTTCCTTGCGGGCACGGTGAACTTCCCGCCATCCTGCCATGAATATTCCAAAGCCGGCGAACAGGAGCACGTAGCCGAGGATCATCGAGATCATCATGCCCGTCTCGCCGTAACCCAGCAGCGTTGACCAAAGGTTGGCGTTGAGGTTGGTCGCATCGAGGCCGAAGAAACGGACGAGCAAATAGATGGTGAGCGGAAAACCATACATCTCCGCATAGAGGGCAATGATGAACGCCTGGATCACGCCCGCACTCGCCCACTCCTTCCAAGTTTTGGGCGCGAGGTAGCGGTAGAGAAGCCAGGAGGCCACCACGATAACGATCAGGGCGATGCCCCAAGCTCCGGAATGGGTAATAGGTTCGTTCATGGTGAGGTTCGTTTTGTTCCGGCTCGTGCACTTCGGTTTGAAGCCAACCGGATGAGCTTGCGTGAGAGACCGAAGGTTAATGGGAACAAGAGAAGCAGTTGCGCCACCGGCAGCACCGAAATCGTCGTGCCTGGCACCCGTGGATTTATGTCCGTGTAGGTCCAGCGCGAGGTTGCCAGCGCCCAACTCTCGACGAAGACACTCAGCGCCAAGGCCGCGCCCAGCAACACCGCCCACTGCCGCCAGTGCCAAGGTCCCAGCAGCCACAGCCAACGCCCCGAAACGGCCGCGACCAAGCCCTGGGCCACCCACGTCAGCACGACGTCACCGAGCGTGGCGACGATCATCGCGAGCTGACCGGTCTCCCCTCCTCGATGGATGAAGAACCAGGAGCACTGCACGTTTTCCCAAAGGTAGTGAAGGACAAACGCGCTACCGGTGATAACGCATGTAGGCAAAAAAAACGTGCGCTTGTCATGCATGGGATCGCTCCTTTCGAGGAAGAAGGAGAAGTATGCTCAGCAGGATTTTACGTGACGCCGGCCGTTTGGGAACGATCGGGTGAACTCGTTTTTTCCTCGGCTTGAGGGCCGCGACGACAAGCAGGAACACCACCAGAACGCAGACCGCCCCCCTGATCCATATTCCGCCGGCCATCCAACCATGCATCCATCCGTTTGAGTGATTCATCGTAAAGGTCCTTTCGAGGAGTCGGCGAATCGAATCAGGGGTATTTAAATGTGTGGGTTTCCGCCTCTGCAGTGCCCTCAAAAAACAAGTTCAGGATCACAAAAAAGTTATGGGGAGGACGCACCGTGGCTGGTGTGACCATGGTGTCATTCTCAAGGTTCAGCACTGCGCGCTCGGAACCTTTCCCGGGATAACGTAACCTGACTAATCCGGACGATGCGTCTGGTGCAGTGGGTTCCTTGTCCTGGTCGAAAAATTTGACCACGAGTCGTATGCCGACGGCTTCAACGTTGATCCAACCGCCCACCGGCCGGGATAGGTTGATGCCGGTCATGGGTAACTCGGGTTTCGGTTCGATCGGTTCTGGGTCGGCGACGGTCGCGGGACCGAGACCCGCGAAGGCGAACAGAATGAGACTGCCGAAGACGACCCGAAGTGAGAATTGAGAATTCATTATGAATGAGCAGAATTGAAGAGAGGTTGATCGCTCAAGGGGGATGCCCCCGTGAGCGCTTGGCCGCTTGTTTTTTGATCGAGCCGCAAGATTGCATGGACACACCGTAGTGGGGATTGGCGATATTCTGGCCGGCTTATAGCCAATCACCGCCCTTCCCGCCAAAGGCCATCAGACAATACGCGACGTCGAGATAAGCCGGCGTGAGACTGTCGACAAACGCAGGTTTGAATTCGTCCCCATGGGCGACGGCAGTCAAGGCGGCGGTGGTAAGGCCGACGACGAGGAGTAGGATATTACGGATGGATTCCAGGAGGTTCTTAACGGTTGTTATGGTCGTTGGGTTGATCTCGGACCCGGAGGTCAGAAAAGGATGCGCACGCCGCCGCCCCACTTGAATTCGGAGTGCCAGCGCAGTTGCAGGGCGGTGTGCTTTGAGAGCACATAATCGAGTGCGGCGACGCCTTCCCAAAGCTTGTGGGTGTCGTATTGACCCTCGATTTCGAGGGCCAGGCGGGGCGTAAGCATGAACTCCCGCGTGAAGGCGAAACGGGCACCGCCATCGGTGTCGAGCCAGCTGCGGGTATGCAAATTGAACGGAAGGGTGTAAGAAATGCCCACAATGCCCCGCGACTTATCAAGCGTGCGTTTTTCACCGAAGAAATCGGCCCCAACGAAGACAGTGGTGAATCGATTCAGGTAACGCCCGTAGCTCGCGATGCCTTCCCATTCCACATCGGGCACGTTGGCCCAGCCTGCCTCCCACTCGCCGCGGAAGATATTCCGGCTGTTGGACGCCTCAACCCAGCCTTCCGTCATATTGGAGACAAAGGCACCACGGCCGAAAACATAGTAGGGATCGGCGAAAAGTTTGGAGCGCACCGCGGCAGTCTCGGGCGCGGCGTCGAAACCTTCGTATCCCACCACCCGGGCCATGCCGGCCTTCATGTGATAGAGGAGATGACAGTGAAAGAACCAGTCTCCCTTTTCGTTCGCATCAAACTCGATGACGGTCGTGCTCATGGGTTCGACATCGACGGTGTGCTTAAGTGGGGAATACTCACCTTGTCCGTTGAGCACGCGAAAGAAATGGCCGTGCAAGTGCATCGGGTGATGCATCATCGTCCGGTTGATCATGATGAAGCGCACCACCTCACCTTCCTTGATCCGGATGTTGTCGCTGGCGGAAAGTGGGGTGTTGTTGATGAACCAGACATAGCGTGCCATATCGCCGTCTAACGTGAGTCGTATATCGCGCACGGGTTGGCTGGGATCGAGTGCGGTGGGGTGCGTCGCGCGGAGTTCGGCGTAGGGGGCCCAGGGTCGTTCGGATGAGCCGTCGCGAACCAATTTTTCTCGAGAGCTCAAGTCACCCGCGAGCCACTCGAATGTTCCCGGGGACGCGACAATTGCGGGCATGGGTTGGCCCTCTTTCGCCGGGGGCATGCCCTCCATCGCGGCGGGATGTTCCATCGAGTCAGCAGACTGCGGAATCGATGACATCCCCGCCATGGTGGCGTGATCCATGCCTCCGGAGGGCTTCTTGTCCTCGGTCATACTCACGGTGCCGTGGTCCATCCCTTTTGGCTCACTGGGGTCGTCGGACAACGGCATGCTCTCCATGCCCATGGCATCCTTCGCCATTCCGTCCATCTTCATGTCGCCCATGTTCATGCCGGGTTGATCGAAGTCCCCCGCATCTACCCTATCTTGAGGCATCCCCATGGTGCCGGCGGGAGTAAGTGCGAAAACCTTTTTGGCCTTTAGTGGTCCCATGCCTGCATACAAATCGGGTGCGGGAATCAGTGGGGCTGGGTGCTCGGCTCCAGAGCCTACCCAGAGCGAGGCCCGTCCGGCCCGGTCATGGGATGTCGCGCGTAGTTCGAACCGGCCGTCGGCGGGCACGGTGACGAGCACGTCATAAGTTTCCGCAACTCCAATCAGTAACCGATCGACTTCCACGGGCTCCACATCCTGCCCATCGGCGGCGATGATCGTCATCGGGCCGCCGGCGAATTCGAGATGGAAGAACGTCGTCGCCGAACCGTCGATGATGCGCAAGCGCACGCGTTCGCCCGGCTGGGCGGGCAGGTTTTCGTCCGTCTGCCCGTTGACCAAGTAGCGGTCATAGGCGACATCCGAAATGTCCATCGCGGGCATACGTTGCAGCTCGCGAGCGAAAAAATCATTGAGGTGGCCGGTGCGGATCGCCCCGAGGATGCTTTGGCCACTGCGTTTGCGCAGGCTGTAGTATTCATTGCCAGCGCGCAGGGTGCGCATGACCTCATGGGGGTCTTCGTCGGTCCAATCTGAGAGCAGGACAACATGTTCGGGTAGATCCGGAAAACGGGGATCACCGTCGCGTGGCGTGATGACGATGGAGCCATAAACGCCGCTCTGCTCTTGCAGGGACGTGTGTGAGTGATACCAATAGGTGCCCGATTGCCGAATGGGAAACTCGTAAGTGAATGTGGTGCCTGCAGCGATGGGCGGGAAGGAAATGTAAGGGACCCCATCCACTTCCGGCGGGACAAGCAGTCCGTGCCAGTGAACCGAAGACGACACGTCCATCTTATTGATCACATGGATGCGCGCGGTATCGCCCTCGGTGAAGCGCAGCGTCGGCCCCGGAATGCCCCCGTTGATCGTCATCGCCGGGACAGGTTGGCCGGTGAAGTTCACCACCTGCCGGGTAATGGTGAGATCGTATTCCACCGTCGCCGCCGACAGCATCCCGCCTGGCACAAACAACGCCAGAGTGACGAGCGCTCGCGCGAGCGATTCCATCAGTTTTGCGACCGTCAGCCGAAAGGCGTTTTGAGAATGATTGCGAGTTCTCATTGCTAGATGGAATCAGCCTGACGCGGCTTCCTTCATTATTTTAACGATCGTGTCCTCCACCTCCTGCGCTACGCCTTCGAGCTGTGGGGTGTGAAACATCGCCAGCAACGTGGTGGGCTTCAACGTCGCCAGAATGGTTTTGCCCCCCTCCTCGTAAAGGGAGATTCGGCAGGGCAACGCCGTCGAAACGCTCATGTTTTGTTCGAGCACCTTCTTCGCCTGTTGCGGCTGGCAGACTTCGAAGATCAGGCATTTGTGAGCGAACTCTACGCCTTTCTTGATCATAGTTTCCTGCAGGTTGTGCACCTGCATGACGCCAAATTTGTTAGCGGTGACGGCCGCCTCTAAGGCCGCCGCAGCTTCCTTCACGGATTTTTCAGTGGATAATTTAAACAGCATATTTTTCCTTTCATTGTGGGGTGATCCCGCTCCGAAACGACGGAGCCCAAATTATTTTTTCGACAACCTGACGATCGCCACCACCAGCAAAACCACCACGAGTATGCCGATGATCCACCCGACCCCCATGCCGCCGACCATCCAGCCGTCGCTCATCCAGCCGTTCGAGTGATTCATCATTTTTTGGCGGGATTTTCGAGGGAGAAGCCAACCTTGATGGTCACCTGCCAGTGTTGCACACTGCCCTTCTTGATGCTTCCGCGAGTTTCGACGATCTGAAACCAGTCCATGTGTTTGACGGTTTGATGGGCGCGATTAATGGCTTTGGCCACGGCGTCCTCGATCGACTTGGTTGAGGTGCCGGTGAGCTCGATGTGTTTGTAAACGTGATCTTTCATAAAGGGGAAGGATTTTGCCGGAACCGCGGAACCGCCTGTGGTCGCGCGTCCGGTCGGTCGGGTTATTTGGTGTGGGTGGAGGCTTCTTTGATCGTCTTTTCAACTGCCTCCCGGGTTTCACCGGTACGCGTCTGGATCCGGCCGAGCAATTCGTCGGCCTTGCCGTCGGCGTATTTGAGGTCGTCGTCAGTGAGCGAGGCCCACTTTTGTTTCAATTTGCCCTTGGTGATGTTCCAGTCGCCCTTGGTTTCGAGTGTATTCATAATGATTGTTTTTGTCGGTCACCCGGACAACGACCAAAGCGTGTCTTTGGCTTGGATGCACAATCATCCTACGCCACAAACCGGAGCACGAACATGGGGCATTACCCTACTCGAATCATTGGCCCTTGCCGTGGCCCAGCACCCGACTCACCGAGCGGGCGATCATGCGCTCCTCATTGGTGCGAATCACGCGCACCTTCACCGTGGCGCGGGGTGCGGAGGACGGTTTTTACGTGAAGGCCGTAGGGGAGTGAGGTCGGCAGGTAGCAGCGTCCTTGGCGGTCGGTTTGGGGTTGGAGTCCTTGGCCTCAGTTTTCAAGTCGTTCATGGTCAAACCCTACCTGACCTCATCATGGGCGAGAACCCATCGAACCGAACGCGCGATCATGCGCTCTTCGTCGGTGCGAATGACGCGGACCGTCGTGCGAATGGTAGACGTCGATATGACCGCCTCGGTCGCCGCGTTGCGCGACGCGTCCAATTCGATACCCAGAAAACCGAGTTGCTCGCAGATGCGGGACCGAACCGGCGACGGGAGTGAGGTTTATCGCGCTATCGAACTCGCGGGAAAGGTGGCCGCGCCACTTCTCCGCCCCCCTCATCAACACTCAGGCGGAGCGGATGCGGTAAACGCAGCGGCGGGCGCCCGCCAGCATGTGCTCTGTCCGCTCGATTACTTCGTCCTCTTTCAAGATTGCCCGGAAGGCCTCAAGCTCCACGTCACAGAGTTTGGAGCAGGCGGTGGCCGCTGCGCAAATGGGGCAGTGGTTCTGAATCAGGACGAATGAGCCGTCGGGCTGCCGCTGCACTTCCGCCATGTAGCCCTCTTCGTTACGCAGGGAGATTAACGCCTTCAGCCGATTCTGAAGCGACGCGCGACCCGGGATGCGGGATCGGTAGTTCTCAATCTGCTGGTGCGTGCTTTGCAACACGACACGCTTGACGCCTTCCTCGCCGAAGGTCTGTTCGACCGCGTTGAGCAAACTCACGGTCAAGCCCGCATGCGCGTTGGGAAAATGGGACTCGGCAGTCGGGGTCAGGGACCACATTTTGGCCGGCCGGCCGATGGGGCGCTGCTCTTCCTGATAGGTCACCAATTTCTGCTCGCGCAAAGCATAGAGGTGCTGTCGGACGGCCATAGCGGAGATGCCCAATTGCCCGGCCAAGGCTTCAGAATCGCCCGGCCCCTGCTGCTTGAGCAAATGTACGATCGCTTGCCGACTGGGAACACGAACCGGTTTTTTGCGGGCCGCCGCGCACTTTTTCATCAGGAAAACTTACGGCCCAGCATGGCCAAGGCCAGTCGAATCGAGCGAGTAATTACTAAAGGAATAACTTTCTAAAATCACTTGACGGGTTGCAGACACCGCCTACTCTTTTGTAAAGAAATTACTTTACAAACTCGGAAGCGAGCAGACGAAATCCAATCGAAGGATCGGCGCGCAAAGCCGTGATAACGTGAGCTAGGGTGCATGAAACGAAGGAGAATCTATGGCGGACATTGAAGATAAATACGCAGAAAACGTGACCGGAAAGTTTTACGTCGATGAGCAGTGCATTGACTGCGACCTGTGCCGGGAAACCGCCCCAGCTAACTTCACGCGCAGCGAGGATGGCGGCTACTCATTTGTGTTTAAACAAGCGACGACCCCGGAGGAGGAAGCGCTTTGCATGGAAGCTCTGGAAGGGTGCCCGGTCGAAGCCATCGGCGACAACGGCGAGTGACCAATTTACCGTACCGGAAGGAAGCGACCGCAAGGTTACGACCGACCTAGAACAGAAAACAAAACGCAAAACATCAATGAATACACCAACGATCACTGCCTACTTGAAAACTTCCTGCGGCTGGAGTCAGGGCGTTCGCGCTATCATGCGCAAATACGACCTGCCCTACGAAGATCGCGATATCATCAAAAATCCGTTGTTTCGCACGGAGATGATAGAAAGGAGCGGGCAGGGCCTTTCCCCTTGTGTTGAGGTCGATGGCCAAATGCTGGCCGATGTCAGCGGCGATGAAGTGGAAGCCTACCTGATCAAAGCTCAACTGGTGCAGATGACCGACGCCGGCGCCGACGCGCCGACCAATCAGGCCTGTGACACGCAACACCATGAATGACACCTGCCCGGAGCCTGAGGTTCAGGCGCTCTCAGCAACCAATAAACCAACTCAAGCATTAGGGTGCACGCGTCATCAGACGCCATCGACAAAATAGTGAAAGTGAATACAAATACGGCTTCTCCGCGGACACTGAGACGGAGTCCGCCCCGCCGGGGTTGAACGAGGGCATCATCCGGTTCATCTCGGATAAGAAGAACGAGCTGGAATGGCGGCTGAGCATTGGAGGACCCTGCAGGAGCCGACGTGGCAGAAGGCCGAGGTGAAGGTGATGTTTGACCAAGTTTCCGGCCTGCTGATCACGGGTCATAGCGACGTTGATTTAGGCAAATTATCCGCGCTGGCCGACGTGCATCGATTGCCGGTGCCAATTAAATGCGCCATCCTGCCATGGCATGCGTTGGCAGCAGCGGTTGAAGGCAGAGGCGAAATCATTTCAACCGAATCGGATCAGGAGTCACCATGAACTCGAACGAACCGATCACGCTCACCCACGACGTTGAAGGAACGATCGTCCCTGCCGGTACCAAAGTCACCCTCCAGAAAGGCGAGCAGGCCCACATCACCCAGTCGCTTGGCGACAGCTACACCACCGCCGTCAACGGAAACATGTTCCGACTGACTGCTCAAAACACCGATGCGCTTGGTATTGAAGTCGCCGCCAAACCAGCCAGCCCGACCAGTCAGCGCCAGACCCACGAAGAGCTGGAGGAGGAAGTTTCGAAACAGCTCAAGACCTGCTACGACCCGGAAATTCCGGTGAATATGGTGGCCCCGGGTCTCGTTTATGAGTGCCCCCCCACCCCAATGCGGAGACCCGTTCTTATCGGGCGGACCTGAAGATAACGCTCACGGCCGCCGGCTGCGGGATGGGGCCAGCGCTTTCCTCGAATGTGGAAGCCAAACTACTGACCCTCGATGGAATCACCGAAGCCACCTGTCATCTCGTGCTTGAACCAACGTGGGACCAGTCGATGATGCCAAAGGGGGCCGAACTCAAACTGGGGATATTTTAACCCCCAATCCATGACGATCAACTGCCAAAAATCAGAGAGGATTTTCCCGCGCTGCACCAGGCGGTGAACGGGCCCCCGCGTGCGGTCATCGACGCCCTCGTTCACTACGACGAGCGCGCCAACGCCGCCTAGGGCCACCGCAATCTCAAACCCGGTGCCCAGATCTTGCTCACCGAGATGGAGCACCACAGCAACATCGTGCCGTCGCAATTGCTGCCTGAACGCACGGGGGCCAAACTGGTTTATCTGCCCGTCATTGGCGATGAGGAATTGCTCGACCTCGACCGACTCGACCAAGTGCTCACCTCACAAGTCAAATTGTTCACCATGGTTCATTTCTCTAACACCTTGGGCACGGTGAAACCAGTGGCCGAGGTGCGCGCGCGCGGCAACTCGGATTGACAACGCTCGTTGATGCCGCCCGGAAGGTGGGACCCCTGCCTCTTGATGTGCAACAAATAGACCGCGATTTTCTGGTCCTTTCCGGCCCCAATCTTTGCGTCCCGACGGGCATTGGCGCGCGCTAAGGCCGGAGCGAGCTTCTGAACGCGATGCCGCCGCATCAGGGCGGCGACGACATGATCCTGAGCATCGATTTTTACCAAACCTCCTACAAGGAGGCACCGCACAAATGCGAGGCCGGCAAGCCCGGTATTTCCGGACCTGTCGCTATCGGTGCGGCAATGGATTAGCTTGATGGCATTGGCCTGGAGCATATCTGGCAGCACGACCATGACTGGCAGGCTACGCTTACGAACGGCTTTCAGAATTGAAAGGAGTGCGGCTCTTTGGGCCAAAAACCGGGAGCGCTGGCGTGGTGCGTTTCCTCTTTGATGGGGTCCATGCGCGCGATGTCGTGACCGTGACCGACCAGTCGGGCGTGGCCCTGCGGTTGGGGGCCATCATTGCACTCAGCCACTCATGCGAAAACTCGGTGTCGAGTCCGCTGCGCGTGCGAGTTTTTAGTTCTACAACACCGGAGCCGAAGTGGATCGTTTGATGGCAGTGATGGTCACACCCAACCGTTCTTTAACGGATAAATCAGCAGGCGCTGGCCCCGGCGCGGGGCAAGGTCCTCCGGGGCCGCTGCCAGGATTCCCCCGAAATCTACAGCTGGCCCGATTTCTACGGAGCGCTTTCTGCACGCTGTTTTACTTCGCGGCGAGTTGCCGGTGGAGACGGCGGCATCCCGGTAATAATGCGGGCACCGTGACGATAGCGGACATAGGCGTAGAACCATTGCGTCAAAACGGCGAGTCGGTTCTTGAATCCGACGAGGAACATCAGGTGGACAAAGAGCCACATCAGCCAAGCGATGAAGCCTTTAAACTTAAAGCCCATGGTTTCCGCCACGGCGTGGCTTCTTCCGATCGTTGCCATGCTTCCTTTATCAAAGTAGCGGAACTGACGACGTCCCGGATCGTGCTTTGGATTCTTGCCTCCGATCTCATCGAGAATGACCTTGGCCGCGTGCTTACCCATTTGTATCGCCGCGGGACTCACTCCGGGAACACGAACTCCGGCCTGGTCGATGCAATGCGCGAGGTCACCCGCAACAAAGGCTTCAGGATGACCTGGAATGCTTAGGTCGGTATCGACCATGATGCGACCTCCTCGATCCACCTCGACGCCGAAATTTTTCGTGAACGGCGGAGCCTCTACGCCAGCTGCCCAAATGATGTTCGCGGTGCGGATCGTTTCTCCTTCGAGCTCGATCTCGCCTTCGCGGATTGCCTTGACCGGGCTGTTCACTTTAACGGTCACCCCCATGCCCTCGAGGGCTCCCTTGGTGTAGTCCGATAAGTCTTCATCGTACATGGTCAGGAGACGGGGAGCAGCCTCGATGAGGTAAATCTTCGCCTCGTCGGTATTGATGTGTTTGAAATCGCGACGCAAGACATGCGCAGCCAATTCAGCGAAAGAACCAGCCAGTTCCACGCCCGTCGGACCACCCCCGATCACTCCGATTGTCATCAGTCGCTCGCGCTCAACCGGATCCCGGCAGGCCTCAGCTTTCTCAAAAGCGAGGAGTAGATCCCGGCGAATCGCCATCGCGTCATCGAGATTCTTGAGCCCACGAGCGTGCTCTTTCCACGCATCGTTACCGAAGTAGCCAGTCTTCACTCCCAGACCGATCACCAAATAGTCATAGTCGATTACCGACCCATCAAGTTTGACCTGCTTGGCGTCGAAATCGATCCCGGTGACTTCTTCCATCATCACGGTGACGTTGGCCTGATTACAGAAAATGCTTCGAATCGGATGAGCAATTTCAGGAGCCGCAAGTCCGGCGGAAGCAACCTGGTAGAGCAGAGGCTGGAAGAGGTGGTAGTTTTGTCGATCAATGATGAGCACCTCGACGTTCTTGTTTTTGAAGATCTTAGCGCACTCAATGCCGGCAAAACCGCCGCCGAGAATCACTACTTTTTGTTTTTTCATGAGAGATTAAAAAGGGAACGCAAACTCGCACTTGGCGGCTCACTCGCAAATGGAATCAAGCCTCTGGTCCCATCTCAGAAATTAGCACACTTAGCCGCCGGGTGCGCCACTAAAGTGAATTCACGGACGATAGGATTCCGCCCGCCAGTATCATTTTTGCCTCCCGGTCAGTGAGTTGCACCTTGACCGTAAAACAATGACTATCCGCTCCACGCCGAATTTCAATCTCACTTGCGCCGGTTTCGATTTTATCGCGCAGTTTTTCGATCACCAGAACGTCGTCCTGCTTGATTGATTCATAGTCATCCAATGTTTTGAATGTGAAAGGGATAATGCCAAAGTTAATCAGATTCTGCCGGTGGATTCGGGCAAAGCTCTTCGCAATGACTCCGCGAAGTCCGAGGAATCGAGGGGCAATGGCGGCGTGCTCCCGACTTGAACCCTGCCCATAATTGTTACCTGCGACAATAAAAGAGCCGCCGTTTTTGAATTTTAGAGCGCGGTTTGCGTAGTCGGCATCCACATTCAAGAATACGAATTCACTCATTTTTGGAATGTTACTTCGGAACGGCAGGATTCGCGCTCCGGCGGGCATAATCTCATCAGTGGAAACATCGTCTCCGAGTTTCAATAATACCGGTCCTTCTAGAGATGGAGGCAACTCGTCAAACTTCGGCAAAATCACTATGTTCGGCCCTTTGCTTAATTCATACTCGTCGCTATTCTCCGGCGGTTTCGAAATCGCGAAAGCGGCAAGATCTCCGCGTTTTGACGGTTCCTCCCATTTCGGATAAGGCATGTCGAGGTCTCGCGGGTCGGTGATCTTCCCGGTCAGAGCCGACGCTGCCGCCGTCTCAGGACTGCAGAGATATACCTGATCTTCCACGGTTCCCGATCGCCCTGGAAAATTGCGGGGAACGGTGCGTAAACTGATTCTCCCTGTGGCGGGCGCCTGCCCCATTCCGATACAGCCGTTGCAACCGGCCTGGTGTATCCTCGCCCCGGCCTTGATAAGTTTCCCCAAATCGGATCGCTCTACCAATTGATGCAGAACCTGCCGGGTCGAGGGGTTGATGTCTAAAGAAACCCTTTCGTGTCGTTGTTTGCCATCGACAATCGCAGCGGCAATCGAAAAATCCCGCAGCCCAGGGTTAGCCGAAGAACCAATATAGGACTGGTAGATTTCCCGACCCGCCACCTCCCTGACCGGCACCACATTTTCGGGGCTGGATGGACAGGCGATGAGAGGCTCGAGACGCGAAAGATCTATTTCTTCCTCGAAATCATAGGCGGCACCTTCGTCTGCTTTCCATTCGCTCCAATCGTTTTCACGACCTTGCCTGGCCAGAAAACTGCGAACCGTCTTGTCCGAAGGAAACACGCTTGAGGTCGCTCCGAGTTCTGTCCCCATGTTGGCAATGACATGCCGGTCCATCGCGCTGAGTTGGGCCACGCCCGGCCCGAAATATTCTAAGACCCTCCCACGTCCTCCATCCACTCCGTGACGTCGCAACATTTCTAGAATGAGGTCCTTGGCACTTACCCAATCCGGCAATTTGCCAGTGAGGCGGACACCCCATATATCCGGCATCGACAAGTAAAGTGGCTGCCCCGCCATCGCCAAGGCCACCTCTACGCCACCAGCCCCAAATGATAGCATACCTAAAGCCCCGGCGGCGGGAGTGTGACTGTCCGATCCCGCCAGGGATTTTCCGGGGATCCCAAACTGTTCCATGTGCAGCGGATGGCTCACGCCATTACCTGCCGGGCTGTAATGAACGCCATATTTCTGACAGGCGCTGCGCAAAAACAGGTGATCATCCGCATTTTTGTAATCTTCCTGCAACAGATTGTGATCTACGTATTGCGCCGAAAGCTCTGTTTGAACACGACCCAGGTTCATCGCTTCGTATTCCAGCATGACCAGTGTTCCGGTGGCATCCTGAGTCAACGTTTGATCAATTCTAAGCGCAATTTCAGACCCCGGCGCCATCTCACCATCGACAAGATGGGAGCGAATTAATTTTTTTGTCAGATTTTCAATCATGGCATCCGTTTTTTCTGTGGTTGGTATAGGGTTAATTCAAACTGAGTCTAGCCCAGTCAATGAGCGTTGGCTATGGGGCGATCACCCCAACTTCAGTCAGGCAGATTAATCATGCCTTCGCAGGCTGTTCATCAGCGGCGAGGTTTTGCATCGGCAGCTTCATTGCGTGGAGGGTGGGCCATGATAAAAGACTCTGACCATCCGGCCTCCATTGTTGATGCCATTATTTACGGATTTGTTTCTTGAAAACTGGCACCTCTTGACCCGGACCCGCGCGGATGTTGCCCTAGACCATATTGCTCAAACGCTACCAAATTCAATTCCCATCCGTTGCCGCCCACCAACTCGCCCAAGACGAAGTCTATTTCAACCTTTTGGAGGACGGCGAACTCCACAAGCTCCGCTTCCACGATTACCACGAAATCTACGCCCGGCCCAAGCTCTACGAACAGCTTTTTTACGACCGCCTGAAGTGTACGTCACCGCGTAAGGTGACTGAAATCCTCAGTTGTGCGTTGGCCGCAGTTCGCGAACCGATGAACGAGCTCCGGGTGCTCGACTTGGGTGCCGGCAACGGTATGATGGGCGAGGAACTTAAACGCGAAGGGGTCGCCCGCCTCGTCGGGGCCGACATCATCCCGGAGGCCCGCGAGGCAGCGTTCCGCGACCGCCCGGACGTTTACGATGACTACTACGTCGCGGACTTCATGAATCTTGCGGATCGCGATGAGGAGTCGCTTCTCGGCTGGCGCTTTGACTGCCTAACCTGTGTCGCCGCGCTGGGTTTCGGCGACATCCCGCCGGGTGCCTTCTTCACGGCGATGAAGAAGATCCGGACCGACGGCTGGCTCGCCTTCAATATCAAGGAGAGCTTTCTCGACCCTAACGATCAGTCCGGTTTTTCACGCCTCGTCCGCGAGCTGATCTTCTCGAAATTTCTTCACATCCATCACCTCGAACTCTACCGCCACCGCCTGTCGATGGAGGGGGAGCAGTTATTCTACTACGGCATGGTCGGGCGACTGACGGCGTCGATTCCCGATGACTTCCTCACAAAGCACGGTATCGAGTAACTCGCCGCTGATGTCGATTCCCCCCGGTTCCGGCGGCAGACCGCGCCGACTGCTGACGCTCTTCACTCTGATTGCCGCGGGGGAAACGATTTTCTTTCTACCCTTTGTATTGGCGCGGGTTTTCCGCCCCACCGTACTTGAGGTGTTTGGGCTGACCAACCTCGAGCTTGGGATCGCGTTCTCGATCTATGGGGTGGTCGCCATGGTGTCCTACCTACCGAGCGGGCCGCTGGCCGACCTGTTCCCACCGCGTTGGATGATTGCGCTCGCACTGCTCTCCACCGCGGCCGGTGGACTGTGGATGGCGGCCGGACCCTCGCTGGCTGAGCTCAAGATGCTTTACGCGTGCTGGGGCTTCACGACGATTGCGTTGTTCTGGTCGGCGCTGATCCGTGCAACCCGAGAGTGGGGCGGCAGTGAGGCTCAGGGGCTTGCGTTTGGAATGCTCGACGGCGGGCGCGGCTTGGTGACGGCGCTCGCGGGCTCGCTGCTGGTAGCCGTTTTCGCCGCGCTGCTGCCCGCCGATCCGGCTTCGGCCGACCTAGACGAAAAAACCACTGCTCTGAGAACGATCATCATCATCCTATCCGGAGCGGGCGTGGCGGTGGCCGCGCTGGTCTTGGTCGCCCTGCCGGGGGGAGGCCGACGTCCGGGTAACGAAGCCTCCCGCTTCCAGTGGTCCGGAGTCCGACACCTGCTCAGCCTCCCGACCGTTTGGCTCCAAGCCGTCATCATCGTCTGCGCCTACGTGGGCTTCAAGGCGACCGATGACTTCTCGCTCTACGCCCGAGATCTGCTCGGCAGCAACGATGTCGAGGCGGCTCGACTGGCCACGGTGTCGTTGTGGATGCGACCCGTCGCGGCGATCGGTGCCGGCTTCCTTGCCGATCGATTCGGGGCAGCCCGAATGACGATCGCCAGCTTCATACTACTGATCGCCGGGGCCGTATTGCTGGCTTCGGGACGGGTACCAACGGTGACATGGTTCTTGGTCGGTGTCGTGACGGCGAGCTTAGGAATCTTTGCCTTGCGCGGGCTCTACTATGCGGTGATGGGCGAGGGACGGGTGCCGCTAGCGTGGACTGGAACCGCCGTAGGAATCGTTTCGGTTCTCGGCTACACCCCGGACGTATTCATGCCGCCGTTGATGGGCGCGCTACTCGATGCCTCACCCGGCGTGGTGGGCCACCAGCACGTCTTCAGCGTGATCGCTGGCTTCGCCCTGATCGGCCTGGCTGCGAGCGTGGCGTTCCGGCGGTTTGCCCGGCCGTAACCCCACCCACCTCCTGGTGCCTGCCTGAACCGCCGATCACCGCCCGCGCCGGAGCTACTTGCGCAGCG